>Ga0126338_10000286_pt1 | contig 25083 bp, 7 predicted proteins | sample OrbCmetagenome_2_FD_92529 | JGI IMG/M metagenome (GOLD analysis project Ga0126338, IMG submission 92529) | Coral microbial communities from Petempiche,Puerto Morelos, Mexico - Orbicella C C metagenome | ecosystem: Host-associated > Invertebrates > Cnidaria > Coral | place: Petempiche,Puerto... | reverse complement strand
CACCCACCACTCGGCGCCCGTAAAATTTTCGTTGTTTTTCAAAAAAAAAGACCAAAACGGGCCAGGTTTTTTTTTTTTTTTTTTTTTTGGATTGTTCATAGTTTAATCACTGATCACTGAGATTTGTACCGGCCTGGGAGTAAAATGGGTGGAAAGCTAGAGGTGTGTATACACTATAAAACACTCTGTGAACAACTGAATTAAAAGTAAATAGTAAAAACAATTGAAACAGGTCGCGCTGCCATGCTAACTTCGCAACTTGTTATCTTCCAATTAAGCAATAGAGCACTTTTTCTGTGTTTACATAGCTTCATCTAAACACCATGGGGACTGAGAGAATTCGAGCCAGTTATGCAAACCCGTGACGCAACCGAAAGTTTGCATAACTTTCGAGAATCCTCCCAACCCCTCTCGTATTTAGATGAGGCCATGTAAACACGGATAAAGTACTCTTTTGCTTTTATAAAATATTTCTCAAAAATACGCCCGAATCTAAAACGTCACAACCGCGTTTACATACTCAGAGGCGTGGACCAATGAGCGCGCGCGTATTTCAGTTTCAGGTAGACATTTTCTTTCTTGAGTTTTAAGCTTGGTTCCCGCTTACTCCCCAAAGTACACTTTTCTGTTATTGTTCTAGAATTCTGGAACATTGTCTCTCAAGTCAGGATTACTTAAATAAGGTCGAAACCTTGCCATTTACCAACTTGGGGGGTTTCTCTAGTGGAGTGTATCAAAAGCAAGTGAAGTGCTTGGATCACCACAGTGTAAAAGTAAATCGCTTGTTTAATTCCCATAAGTGCTATTAACTTGTCACTGGCCAAAAGCACAGAGAAATTCCGCGGATTTTTTTAATAACCAAGCTATCTATTGCAACCCAACAAAAACAAGAGGTCATCTTGGAACATGTAAGAAGAAATAAGAGAACATCTCCTGACAAGAGGGAAACCGTGCCAAAGAATTAACATCTTGTTAAAAGCAATATGAGCTCTGTCAAGAGAGGATCCTCTTTTGGTAGAAGAAGGACTGTCGAAACATGTTTAAAACTGTTTTTCGGTTTCACTTCAAACCCATTTTCAAAACTTGCAAAAGCGCAGCAAACCACATAACGTCAAGGTCCCGCGGCCATGTTTGTGTCCCAAATCGACTGTTTGCGAACACACATTATCAATTTAATTAACGCGATTTAACTAAGTAAAATTTCTCTCTCAGTGGGAAATGAGTTTTTTCTTATGTGGCTGGCGGCATTTTCAATTGTTTAGGAATGCCAATATGGCCACCATGGAAAAGCTGGCATGCACTTGTAAACCATCAAAAAGTAACTTAACTCCCAGCCAATTATAATTTAAAATAATCACTTTATGTAACAGGACTACACTGACCATGATAAGACATTAATAATCAAATGAAAAATTCCGAATAGTGCCAAACTTGATGATTACATCATATACCATCGGAAGATCAAACTTTAGGACCCTTCAGATACCATGTATTTATAGATTATCCAACTGAGATTCTAGCATGAGTTGGTAAAACTTAGATAATCTCTCGAGTAAACCACAGTTTGGTTATAGAAAATTAAATTTGTGATCCTTTTAATGTCCAACCAACCTAACCGTCGGAATCAAGAGTTTATCATGGCGATTTTGATGTAAACACCCATCTATTAAGAGGAAATTTAAAAAGAAAATTATTTCAAAAATTGCGCCACCGATAAGACCTCTTTCTTTATAAAACTGGTTGCAACTGTCGCAGTTCAGTTGTCGTCGTTGGAGGGAAGTCACAGGAAAGCGGACATGGTGTTATTTCGTACAATGTTTTCCCGAGGTCGTAAATTTTGGTGCGTCGTGGTATTTTGGGATAACATCATACGCGTACCTCGTATAAATTGTCGCAAACTTGTCGAAAGCACACATAGCTAGCTATGACATGGAGATCTTAACAGATCCGCGTTTCACCATGACGTTTTTATTGCAGTGTATTCTGTATTAAGGCCGCCCATTTCGTCCCTATCGAAGGATTATTTCTTTGAGGGAATGGTTCGGATTTACAGAATATGTTGCGGCGACCGCCAAAATTCATTTTAACTTTCGAGGGCTTGTTTAACACTCTTCGAACTCGAAGACCGATGCGACACTTAGAATACAACAGAAGACAAGTTGCTTAAGTGTGAAGCAACTTCAAATCAAAGTGATAAGCGAGTTTTTTAGTTGGTGGATTGCTATAAAAATAAACTTTTGCAAATTCCCGATAGAGGATCTTGACCGTACTCACAGATATTGTCTTTCTGTTAAATAATATGGTCAATTCTCTTATCCGCCGTCTCGATTTATAGATTCAGTTACTATTAGAATAGCAGCTAACTCTTATTAGACCTGTAAAGATAGTTTCTATTGCAGGTGTTTTCAATTTAGCATACCTCTACCAGTTCAATTCCAAAGTAAATGGTGGAGAAACTTGTCGAAGTCCACCTGATGCACCGCTAGCTGCCAACGCTTGTGTGTATAGCATTTCTCTACACTTGTGTCGATTACGCCTAAATCATATAAGCGGTTTATCTGAAAATTGAGTTCAAATGAGGCATTTACGTCACTTCGAAAATGCAGGGCTCTGTTTAACATAAGCTCAGAGCGGTTTCCTCCAGGGCCTCTGTTCCACACGTTCAACGCATTATTCACCAAAAATCATTGGCTGATTTATGGGACTCAATTATAACATTTTTTGTCTCCTGTCTACGCGGCGTTTGATGTTAACTTGTAAATCGGCAGGTTGGGAGAATTTGACGAGATCTACAAAACTACTTTCCTTTTGTGGTGAGATCTATTATTGTGATAACCTCCACACGGAATCAACTTGCATCTTGATCGTGCGAAATAGCATGTACCGTTATTAAACTACCAGCCCCAACCACCAGCCGTGTCAGGAAGAAAGCATTCCAGAGAAGGAGAGGCAAATGTCAACGACTGTTCAAGTTGAACTCTCTATGCGTAAAAACCGTTCAAAAACATTAAACAAAAAAGTGAGGGATCTTTACAGACTGAAGCTATTTTATACAGTGAAGAAAATATTCAAACGGAGCTTTGTTTCTTCCTTGGATGGGCCTCTCGGAGGAAGGCTGACACTTAAAACCATTTTCCGTGATGAATATGGGCTTATCTACAATTGATCAAGTGCCTTTAACTTCCTATTTAAGTTTCCAACTTGAAACTCTTTTTAAAAGATTTAAGAGAAGTTACTACGGTTTCACAAAAGTAACAGATAAATTTCGTAAATCCACAGGAATGTCTTCCGGCGGTATTTGATCGAGTTCATGTGTAAATCCTCTTTCTAGTCTTTCAATGTCTGCATTTTTTTATTATTATTAGTTCTGTGTATAATAATCAGAGTTAAGAGATAAATTTAAACCAATATCAACACAAGAAAGGTAAGAGGTCACTCGACTTCGCAATGATCTTTTTTTTCTCTTTTGTTTCCTCCTCTTTTTGGCTTCCTTCACGAGGCATTCTTTTAATCATCACCAAAGTACTCCCTTTTCTACCTACTTTCATCGACCCATTCTTGAGACTCATGACCCCTGCCGGTATGCGGTTGTGATTTAAATTCAATAGCTTGAAAAACTTTCACTTTGTCATCGAGTTGGCAGCCCAGAGGCGTACGCACAACCCAAAATCAAACACAAATACTGGGTTTTCAACTAGCTAGCCCCGGTTTCAAAGGAAACCTATGATGCTATTGACGTCCTCGATATCTCATAAACGGATTTCCACGTTGATGGAGGTCTTGATAACCTTCTCTAAAACCCACGAAACCAATCTCAGCAATCGCCAGCAGAATAAAATGTTCCATTCTACTATTAAACTATACAGCTTGTGACTAAGCTGTGATAAAAAAACAAAAACTTTGACTGAATAATGACACATGGTTTCGAGTGCTTATTCGACAATGGTGTGTTGTATAACCTCTATATATATACAGGAAGAAAGAGCATTTACCGGCCGGCTTTCGCTTTTCACTCATACATTAGCAAACTGATACCTGGCTGTACACTCACCACTGAAATATTCCAACAAACCGTTCACTGAGACAGATTTCCAAAGCAATACTGACGGACTGCTGGGCAGCAACAAATTTGCCGGTGTTTCTTTGCCGATCATTCAATCTGTTCAATCGCCACGCGTGCAGTAAACTTCTGTTAATTTATACACCCTTGAAGTGGCCAATTACAGGGCTGGCTTACGTGTGAAATATGGGCGGTAGACTAAAGGTTACTTTATGGATATTTTATATTCAAGGGTCGTATTCAGACAATTGAAAGCCTTATTACCCGGTATATCAATGTACTGACCCCTCACACAATGTGGATATGATAGCCACTGAATTGAATCCTGAAACAGGAAGTGATTACCACCTTTTTCTCCAAAGTTAGCATCGACCGGCCCGCTTCAATCTGTCACGTTAGGAAATTGTCAAGACAATTGCTGGTTAAATTAAACGATAAGCTTAAAATGACGAGCGCCGGGATCATTAACTGTAGAACCAACGTTCCTTGTACCTGAGCAGTCTGAGCCGGAGGTGTGTAAAAATTTTATCAGAAAATATAAATAGGACAAAGGTCATTCAGTTATAGACGATAATTGAAAAAAACCACCGGTGAATATCTGGCTCCCCTCTATTTGGTTTAGTGAACATGAAAACGTAGAACTTGCTGAGATGTAGCTCAGACGCTCTACAACCATGAAAATGGAGGCGAGCAAGAGGTGAATATTCTTCGAAGTGGTATGTTAACTCATATTGCTGTTTAATATCATTTATTTTTTATCAACTGTCAATGTTAGGCCTTTTAAATCTGCAATTCAAATCCTTGTTGCGGTTGCTGGGTAGCATGTGGTATAATATGGCAATAGAAAGTAATGCTCGAAGAAAATAAGACCAATCAAGTAGGCTGGAATGAAGCACGGAAAACGAGAACTGATTGGGATGCAGTGGGATAAAGCAAGGAAGAAACGCACTTCATTAAGCCAAATGAAAAAGAGAGACGAAAAAGTCTAAAGCCCTGTTTCTTTATTCAGTGATGGCGTCAAACGTTCTACGAAGATGACGAGGACATGTGGCACACCGTAAATTGAAATTGTTCACTGAAAATAGACAAAATAGATGTAAGCAACCCCAAAACCAGCGCAATGAACCTTGACTTCGAAAACCTCTGAACGTGACTACACTGCATTCCAATGTAAATGTCTCGAAACGTTTTAATTAAGAAACTTTAATGTACTTGGCTCGTGATATTTAGCGCAGAGACCAAAGATCAGACGAGATGCAGTGCGGGTAAAAAACGTTTTAGCAGACATACAGCATATTCCATATTAGGCTCTATTAGGATAAATCTACTAGCGTTCTATCACTAATGCCGTTTTCTTATCGCTACTCGCTATAATTTCTTTTGTACGTAGTGAGTAGCCCAGAGGTGACAGAAGACGGTAAGGTTGTTGAAAAACTGGCGGCCATTTCTATGCGTTTTCGAAGTGTCTGTGAAGAGGATTCACATAGTTTCAACCTCGTCCAGTCGTCCCCTTGGCGTTTTCCCTTGCCTGGGGGAGGGGTCCCCAAGTAAGGGCTAGGCCACACGGTACGAGGATGAGATTAGCGACAGAGCGTTTTTAATTTCGAGTTACTTAAATTCATCCTGATTGCGGTCCCTCGATATTTTTAGTAATAGTTTCCTTCGGCTCCCTTCTTCTCACACATTCAACCATCCAACATTCTCCTCCTGATAACTCGATCAGTGTTAAATTTCTTCAGCAAGCAATAGCTCCGCGGTGTCAGTTTCCATAAAGCTGACAATACGTTTTTGATGTAAAATCTCTGTCGCTGTGTTAGATGAGCTCTCTGCGAACTTTTCACGAAAGCTTTTCACGTAGAAAACAACACAGTTTGGTCAGTTTGCTATCTCACTGGAGTAATGACTAAATAAATGTTGCATGTACATGTCTTTTCCCCGGAAAGAGGTATCTCAGTCGCAGGTGAATAGCTCCGCTTGCCGCCGTTTAATAGAATAATCGGCTTCGTTCAAAACCTTACTCTGCAGTCACGGTATTTTGAGTTATTTTGGCCACGTATAAAAGTAGCTTTAAATTGAAGGAAACCCGAAAATAATAGTTAACTAAGATAGAAATACACCAAATAGATAACAATAAACTATAAAGGAACAATGATGGTTAGTGATGGGGAAGATTGACATGGATTGCAAACGGCGAACTTGAAAAATATAAGCTAAATGTTTCAAGATGAGCAAACCGCGACGAAGCTCCTTTTACGAAAATGTTTAAAACAATCCTTCCAAACCTGCTTTTTTGAAGAGTCATCCCCTTCTGAAGTGAATAACAGCACAGTCCCCCCTCCCCCGCCCCCCGCCCGCCTTCTCACTTTCTCCCTTCTCTCTTCCCATGCCTGTACTATTCGAAGAAACGACCTGGACACATTGGGTGCTTACCATTTGTCAGAATAAACCGGTTGGGATGACCTTTGGGATGACCGTTTTTTCCAAAATCAGCAAACCAAGCGAACGAGATGGCGCTTACCATTTGCAATTCGATTTCTCGTAATTGTTTTCGGCTGATGAGAGACTGGAAACTGGAAAATTTACCAAATGGTAAGGAAATTTCCGTCGTTCCGTTCCGAACGGAAAAAGAGGACTACCTCTGGAGGTAGTCTACAATTTCCGAACGGATTTTCCGGAAAATTACTGTTCCATTTGACTTTCAACCGAAATTTCCGGATTTTTTGGCTAAATGGTCAGCACCCATTCCTTTTTATTTTTATCCCAATGTTCCTGTTACCTAAAATTTGCATTACCTTCCATGCTTTTTGTATTCGGTTTTCTGATGCCAACCATAAACGTGACTCGATTCACCAAATATCAGCCCGTTTCAAGGGTATTTCGTAATATTTGAAATTGCATTTTCGTGATAAAATCATGTTTCCCCCGCACTTGCATTACAAATACGTGAAGAAACATTGCGAAACCTGCACGACTTCCTTAAGGATAGGCAGGTGTACAGAGACACGTAGCTGTGTAGGATGAAGCACGGTGGGAACGGTGTTGGTGGCCAATCACCTGTCGTATTAGAATACGCGCGAATTTAGCAAATGCACAGATGCACTCTCGAGTATTCTCGAGCACAACGTAAGAAAGCATCACGTAATCGCTACAAATGATGGTTGTTTGGTCGTCATAGAAATCTGTGACTGTTAGCAAAAGCTCGCTGTGTTGTCATACAGTGAAATTTAGTCTGTTGAAGTGGTCCATTTGCTTTAGCTTACTTGAGATGGCGTGAGAAAGCAAACGTTTACTTGATCAAAATAATTGTCCCCTGAGTTATTCGCGAGAACTGCGAGTGAGTCAACTTATTTTGAGCTTTGAAATTTCAAAGAAAAGAGCCAAAATGTTAATAACTTCGACAATCGTTTTCTCACAGAAGTGATCGTGAAAATATAATCCATTTAAACAAAACATTTGAGGGCACAGTGGTAATTTTAAATTCATAAGTGTAAAACTGCTATTATTCCAAAGCTCAAGGAAAAAATGACGACAAATTCGCATATTGATAAGTTAACCTAAACCAGTATCTAAATAATTAACCAACGAACCCAGAAATCCATTGCTGACTCTTTATTCTACTGGCGAGGCATGTACATCAACTTCCTATGTTTGACGCACATGTACGTGACACCAACATGCAGATTACAAAATCGCTGCTGATTTTCCGTTCTTAATATATCTTTCTAGCTCGTTCTCCGTTGAGCAAATTGATTAAACGACGCGAATTCGAATATAATTTCGAGTCAGTAATTGTCTTTGCTTTTCATTCAAATATAAATATCAGCTTTATTTCTTTTCGTGCCCTGTACAAAATAGCTTGTTAAAATTAATTCTCTGGTCCGCGTAATGTTTCGTGATGTTGTGTATTTTCATATTATCATAAGGATTCTTTTGTGTTGCGGCCATGTCAATAAATAATCTTACTCAGTTCTCTTCGTGCATACAGTCAATACAAAATGTATAAATAGTTAGCAATTTTGGCAATCTTGGCTACGTCGAAAACGTTCACGTAAGCAAAAGTCAGTCATTAAAATACGAACTTAGAAAGTAGTTTGCAATGTTCTAGAAGACTGTCCGTGATGACGTGCGCGCCTGGTCTCGTCCCAGGCCAAACTGAGGCCCCCTGTCCACACTATTTGAAAAACGGTGGTTTCACTCTGAAAACACATCAAATGTTTTCCGTCCACACTACACCAGAGGAGTTTAAAAACACAACAATTACCGGTCATTTTGGATTTGTGTTTGAGGAGAACTCGTTCAGGGAAATCACACTATTATCGTGACGCCGTCGCGTTTTCGAAAAGCTTCGTTTTCCAAATGTTTTCTGTGCACACTAAAACGCAAAACTGGCGTTTTCAAATTCCTCCGGTTTGAAGAGCGTTTTTGAAAAGCTCCATTTTCGTGATGGATTCATCTGGATGGCAGACCTAACCGTAGAAACAAAGCTGCCTTTTCAAATTTCTCCGGTGTAGCGTGGACGTGGCCCAAAGTACTGAAGTTTAAAGCTACAATAATGAGTTATCCAATTATGCCGCTATAAAAAGTTCCACTTGCCTATTTTCCACTGTCACACAAAAATAGCGAATCATTATTATTTTCTTTTTTTCAATAAATACTTGATTTGTGTGAGATATATTTAGAATAACAAGGGCAGTAATAAATGGCAAGGCAGGATGTGATCTCTTTAGAAAAGAGCCCCAAGGCAGCCATTGCCTCCAACTTAATGAAACCACTAGAGGAACCTACACGGTAATTATTTGCTTCAAATAAGAATAAATAACCTTCGAGGTTAAAAAGGGACAAAATTATTTTATTTAATTTTATTGATTATTTCTTATAACGAAAAAATACATTTAAGACGCGATTCCTTTCTGTTTGACGAATTTTGATTCAGATAAATCTGGAATATTCCACAGCAATCTTTGGTTGATCTCGGCAAACTTCCTCTGGCCTTGAAAAAACAAAATTCAAAGTTCACAGTGTAGGGTTCGGAGTATAATCAAAATTGTAAATAAACATTTTAATGGTCAAAGTATACTGAGGAAAAAAAGTGATCAATGCAAGGAGCGATTATGCGAAAGTCTGACAATCATCGAATGACTTAATAAGACTATATTTTTGGGGAAAATATATATATATGACTCAAGTCTTTAAATGTACAAGTAAGATATTGTTGCTTGCTTGACAATCAGCACTTCATAGAAAATGAATTAATGAGCTGATAACATATATGCGTAACAAAAAAAAAACAATGCGAATTGACATGTATAACGGGAGGAAATGAGTGGCTGTCCACGTCAACTTTAATTTGAAGTGAATCAATGTTAGACTGAATAAGCTACCCTCTCCTAAATATTGCGCCTTCCCACGAATTGCCCAGAGAGAAATCTTCTCTCCCCATTCGCCTCCAAAAAACCATAAGCTGACTTTAAGATGCAATTCTTAACAAAAGATATAAGTTCTTAATTCAGTTATACCTCCATCAACCCTCTCCTCCTCGCCATCTCTCCTTCTCTCCTGCAGAAGTTGTTTTGTATTTCATGCTTCATAAAAAGATTTCAGATAGATCTCGTTTGGGGATTGGGGAATCTTCAGCATTAAAGTTAACCCCCGTTACATGAGCCTGTTCCAGGGGGAAACAGCCATAAAGCGGTGGGCGAAATAAGAAAAATAAAATCAAAAACAACGCCCCGCTCTCAAATTTACCGAACTCCTGGAAAAGAATAAAAAATACAGCATAATATGAGAGCGGGAGTTATTTTCATCTAAAACTTAAATATCCCTAAGCTTCGGACCAAAATACATTTCCAATTGTTTTATAATGCGTTAAAGGGTATAAACAGGAAAAACGCGTCACACTTTGGTGATTTAAAACGCCAATGTTATCCTAAAAATAGACCTTCGTGAAAACATATTTACTTGGAGGGTTAAAAATAGTCTTGTATTGTAAGTTATTTTTCGCCTTTAACGTTCAAATACGACATTATATAGGACTCCAACCAGAAATACAGTGTGCCAGACCTCGATACTAGGTAAAGTATATATTACTTTTTTCGAGTGTAATCTGGATATTCACTGATAGCAAAATGTCTGACCCTCTTGCAGTTTTGTCCAGGTGATCGTTTATAATAGTAATATAATTTTTGAAAAAGCCATAATATCGTTTTTGTCTAAATGAATCTGGAACATTCCTTCTCATTAACGTGTTTTTGATTATTTTGTTTCCCACGAAAACGACGTCCTTTAGGAATTACGCTTTTTTTCCCTTTGATGTCGGCCCAATTAAATTCAACCAATTCTTGAGGTTCACTTCTCTTTCATTCGACTATCCAAGCCAAACGGGCAAAACGTCAGTTAAAGATATGTTGAAACTTTTAAAAACTAACTACTGAGATCAACTAGAAGCTTAAAGTTTATATTGAAAAAACGAAAGTTCTTCCGTCAAAACATAACAAAAAAAAGATCCGATTCACTATTTATTATTGCATTTAATTTAAAAGTTTCGCGCCATATCACCAGAGGTGTAAAATATGAAGCCAAAATTTTTTCTATAATATAACTCCTTCGATATTTGAATTCGGTAAAATTTCATGATCATGAACAGAAGTAAGACGATAAAGAATATTCTCATCGAATACCAGGCGTGAAGTTTCGTTATACAGCGTGCAGTAGCATTTTGAATTTCTCCATGTATTTAACTGTGAAACTGTAAGAGTCTACAGAAAATTACAAACAAAGACTAAATTGAAAACTTAAAAATGCGACTTTGCATTCGCTTTCACAGCATTTCCCTCAAATTTTATCAGCGAGATCTTTTGCTTATTTTTTTAGGTCTACAGTTAATAAAGAAATCGCTGAAATTGACGGGAATTCCGGTATTTTTTCCCGTCACAAATATTGTACTTTCGAGCCATGGTTTCACTTCCGGTAATATGACGGACGGCCTCCAGTTCGATTTCCGATTGACTCGACATAAAAATAAAACTGTTCACTGCAACTGGAAAGCGATATGTAGAGTTCTCGTAACGTTGAGCAACAATCTCGTTTTATTTTGCTCTGTTCAAGAATTAGCTATTTAAGAATTTATCCTTTTCCCTGGATAAATGTTAATAGAAAAAAATACCATAACATTTAATCCCCTATATATTTTCGTTATCAGGAGGCCTGAAAAAACATATTGGAAGAAATTGAAAAAAGCTCTTTATAAGACCTCAATAAAACTGCTCCCTGAGGTACTATTAGCGAAGTACAAGTGATTTCTGATATTTTTAAAAGCCACAGTGAGCTATCTACATGTCCTTAGGAGTTTATCTTGTACCTAAAGCGGTGTTTCTTCGCCGTGGTAATTGAGATAGATGTTTACGTCGAAAAGAAAAACGATTTAGAATTGTACATCCGTTCCCGTAAACGATTCAGCAATGTAGAAAATCCAGCCTGCTAGTACAGACGGACATGACAGTCGAAAATCCTTCAGCTTCTCAGACTATAGGAAACTGGACTCCTGCGAGTCTACAAAGTGACAGTTTTATGATATAAGCCGACTGTTCGTAAAACAGCTACGATACAACGACAAAATAACATTGTTATATTAAAATTTTATAGTTATATACGGATGCAATATCAGTTATAAAGGAATACACTGTAAAACCGGTTTGCATCTTTCCCTTGTGGAACTGATCCTTGCAGAAAAAAAACATTCGTTAATACCTTGTTTTGACGAGCCTAGGCTCTCGGCTGCAGTAGCTTCTCTTGGCTTCGAGATGGATGACGGCCTCGCCGCAGATGGTAAGTTGCTAGTTTTGCCGTAAACAAACATGCTTTTTAGCTTTTTGTTTCGCCCCTCTGCTAAATAAGCTGTCTGAAGGAAGCGAATTGGTATGGGAATCAGCGCTTTCATCCGCTAGCAATATTCTCAATTTTGTAACTAGCGCTCAGTTCTTGCAAGAAGTCCTTTGCAAACAACACTGTAGTAAACTAGGTGTGGCTGGATTAGGTTTTGCAAATCGAGGTGCAATCTGTCCTTGCTTGATAGAAAGGTTTAACTTCAATATTCGCTTTAATATTCACTCCGCAACCATACGATGTACTGTATCTCCATCCAGAAATTTCAGGAAACCCTTTGATACACGGTCTTGTTGAGTAACCAAACAATCGTCCCAAAAAGGAGTAACTATTGAGAATTAGCAAAGGAATGGGAAAATTCTCTAAATAACGATTTCCTTTCTTTTGTAAAGGAAAAATCATACTTCACTGCCTTTAATTACTCGAAGCTATCACCTTTAATTGTAATTTTCAGTTTATTAGAGAATCAAAATATTGCCTTAAACACTCAGCAATTATTGAGTCCTAATGTCTCGCTAACTTATATCATTGGGTTGAAAGCAAAACAGCAAAGACGTTTGGCTTAGCTTCCCTAGAATTTTGAATTTTCTCATGTTTTCTTCCGGGCTGAGTGCGTGGTGCTGTGGTTTTTCAACTCGGGAAGAAGGAAGAAGCCTTTTGAATGCACCTGCCCACACGTTAACCGTACTTACAACTTCCGGCAAACATTTTTTATTCATCTCTATAGTATACCGTCGCAAGAGAATACCTACATTTACAACAAAGGTAAGAGAATTCAGCTTGTTTAAAGACAACAGAAAACAGACACAATCCGAGTTTCACACCTATAAAAACAAGACGAAAAGGGTTCCTAAAATGTGGGCAAAATGACATGCCATACCTGAAGTCAAGAAGCGAAGGTTTCGATACGACATTAGTACGTACATTCCAGTAAAAACGTTTTAGCACGAGTGCTAACAACAGATTATTGTAGCGCTTTACATTCAGTTAGAGATATCACATTTGTTAAGATAAGGTTTGTACATGTAAATGATAAGACAGGACAGTACCAGTCAAAGAAACTAAGGGTTCTATGTATTTCCCCTCCGACTCCTCTTTCGATACCGATTGTCTGAATGCAAGTATGTTATAAGTTAAGTTATAATGTTTATAACGACACTTAACAGGTTAAAGGTTGTCTTCAGTGGCATTTCATAATAAATGTATTGACTATTCTTCTTTTGAGCTGGCTTTACCCGAAAACATTGTTTCACTCAAACCCACGATTGTTGAACCCGTACTGCCTTGTACTAAGGCATTTGTTCAGGACCGGAGGTGATACATAAACTGCATGCGTGTTATACTGAACCTTAGAAAAGAATAAAAATTTACCAGTTGTTATTACAAGGCTCAAAGAGGCGCTTGCTTTACCGATACGCTTATGAATTGGCTAAGCCAGGTTGAGCTAAAATTCCGGAAGGAAGGCATGAAAGTAAATTATAATTAATGTTTAACTTAACGGCGTTTCAGAGTCATCGTCAAAAACTTATAAGCTTTTTTATAATGTAGAAATTTGCTACGGTATTTCCTCGATAAACGATAGTCTGATTTTATTACAAAGGGAAGATTTCTACAAGATAATAGTCTGAAATTGCCTTGAAACTACGGAAATGTTCTTCCCTGAACTCGGACTTCCAACACACCAAGAGCCATTGCACAACATCGACGCGAAAAAATACAGACAATTTCGTTTAAAGAGAACCATTCATTATTTGACGGCATAATTCTAGACGAAAGCAAGCTTAAGGTATAATTTTAGCATAACGAAATATTACACAGCCTGCTGAAAATACTCCTACAAGCACTAACAGATGTCGGCGCTCAACAGGAACACCCGTCGCTGAACGGAGCTAATAAATGCAACACGTACTTAAAAAAAGTTCCGCTGCAACGTAGGCTGCAGTCAGTGAACAATACGTTGGCGTGCATTGACAGATTTTGCTGTTTCTAATAGTGTTAAAATTGGTCATCTCAGTGCAGTTCTGTTTTTTTTTTTCCGGCTCGTGTATATATATGTGTGTGTGTGTGTCTTTCCGCAATAACTTTGGACACAATAAACTGAGTGTAAGAGATTGCAAGTACGACGAGGGAGTCAATTGGTAGGTTGACCCAAAGTCCGATTAAAACAACTGAAGCTATTAACTAGAGTATATTTAAATTCTACTTTATTGTTTCTCTCTTAGAATAGTGCGTTTAACATTAGCCATAATATAAAAAGAAAATTTCACGAGAAATATGTTGCGTTGACCAACAGAATTATGCAGTACTGAAAACATTAGGGAATTTAAGTAACCACGACGGCTACGCTGAGGACAACGTCGACTGAAGATAATTTTCTATTTTGCCTACAGATCTCGGGATACTCTATAGTTGTTTACGTTGTTTATCACTGTCAAAACCATCATGAAACTGAATCTGGGACACAGCGATTGATTCGAAATAAAAATTTAAAACATTAAAACATCAGCCGTCGAGGTTCACGTGCTCTTGACAACGCAGAATTTGGTCATTTCACGTTGTTGTTTTGAAGAGGACGGCAAGCAAAGAATTATAACACATGTGCAAAGCCGTTGTTCTGCTCATTAAACCTTTTGTTTTATCGACGTTCCCGTTGTCGTTGGCGTCGTGGTTTTCTTAAACTCCCTATTATCCCGGCTCCACTCGTCTGGGACACGATAACTCCTCAGTTAACTTTAACTTGTTCATGAAAGCTTGCTAGCTTCTAAAAATGTCATTTTAAGGACGACATCATTTTAAAGTGATTCTGTAAGGTTATTTCATGACTCAAAAAAAGAAATTCACGCCATGCCAAGAAAGCAATAACGAGCAATTCCCGAGACCAGAAGTGGTCAGTCTGTCATTAGCGGTTACCGTCATTGTTCAATCGTGAACCTTGAGCGAGCGTCCACAACCACATCAGTCAGAACATCTGAGATAAAAAAAGCAAGGTGTTCAGTAGTTTATATTTTCCACCTTACATCGCCTAAAAGAACTGGTTTACTCAAAGAAAACTGTTTATGAAAGTGAGGGGTGCAGTAATTATGTCAGGCTGTAGTCGATCTGGAACGCTCCCATAATCAAGCCTGGGCGATTCTAGTTTTCATATCGACTTCATACGCGCTTCTTGAAGAAAATCTGGAAGAAAACTGAACCATTTATTTGTTCACACTCGTTTTCATCCTTATTCGAACACCAACAACATTTTTTAGGTGCTACGGTTATTCACTGTCGGATTACTAGCCTACATCAGTTACCCTAGCTAAAAGCTGCGCCGTAGCTATTGTATTTGCGGCTAGTAAAAGTCGGAGTACTTTGTTAGGCAATACAAATTTTGGAAACATCAGCCTTTTGGTTCATTGGAAAAAAGAAGAGAAATAAACAGTCATCGATCTGACGTAGTCTTAAAGGAGTAGTCGACAGGAAGGAAAGCACCAAAGGGAAACAGGAAAAACACGACATCGTTTAGTTATTTGTACCCATCGTCGGAAGATGCAAACCCTCAATTCATCGGTTTATGACAGTTCCTTTTATTCGGTGATCAGAACTTAGTTTCGTCGTGACAGAGAGAACGTTAGATGAAATAACCCTCAGAGGCTATATCACTCCGAAACGAACGTCAGAATGAGATGCGTATAGTGGGACTCCGACAACTGAATTCGGACCAAAATTGTTCGTTGCCAATATGCCATGAAACTTAAACGACCCCGAACACAACTTCATACAACAAGGTCTTGGTTTCGCGGAAAGTTTAGCATAACGAGAGCCGGGGTCAATGTAAACATAAGTTGCTCTGAAGCCATCATAGGTATTTAAGATACACTGTATCTGCATGGCCTCCGACAATTTTGAGCAAAATTAAACCGGTCATTCCCATTTTGAATGCACATAGGGTCATAAACGCGCGCACATAAATACATGTGTACAAGAAACAATTTCTAAGGTCTTCGCTTGTTACGAAAGCGCTCAATGTAAACGCATATATATAACACACTGTGTCTTGTAGCTAAAACTTTTAGAGATGGTGAGCCAAAAGCTGTTGTAGATAGACGGAAAAGCAAGATTTTCCTTCCTTCGGAAGACCGGAAATAGAGGCTTGTAAACATGGAACTAGACTAGCGCGGCTTCACCCGGTGCATGTTCAAAAAATCATTCCTTTTCCATCTTATTTCATTTTTCTTTGTATGTTACGTTAAATCAGAAACCATCAATTTAAGTTTTCTAATAATAAACTTAGAGTTTGCTGGCTAAAACATAGAGTTAACTAATATCTAAACGTATTTGTCACGGTAGGATTTCCTCTATTCATTGAATACGATGAAATAGCACCTAGTTCGTCTAAGCCATGCCGGCAAAGTGTTCTAACTCCTCGTTTTATACCGAGTCTTCAGCGTCTTTTTTACCACTGAAAAACGCTTAATCGTCAGACGAAAAAGAGAACTTTGACATTGGAGGGTTGCGTTATCGGTAAACACATTGTTGGTTGTTACACTAAAACGTACTGACCTCCAAACACATCGAGACCACGAAAAATTGTCAAGTTGCCGAAGATAACGATTCTGTCTCTTTTATTTCATCTCAAAATTATGCCGCAATATACTCAATATTAAGTCAGTGTTTTTATAATCGGGCTAGAAAAGAGGAAATTAAAAAAATAAGACACTTAAACTCGTACAAACCGTCCTCGAGAATTTAAGAATCGTGTTGTCATCTGGTTTAGATCCGCCATTTTCTACATATGCAGATATTGATTTACTGTAGTTTGGCAAAACCCTCAAGCAAATTGATTTCTCACTAAGCGTTCACCGAACAGACCTTTATTCAGTTCATTCATGGTCACGTTCAAAAACAAAACAAAAACAAAGATGACAATTTACCGAAGAACGCTTTTCACTAACAACATCAGTGCTGGAGGCTACTGAACATCCTACATGTCTTCCTTTACAGGCGGAAGACAAGATCGCGCGCGGAAGCCGGCCAAATCCTGGGCGTAAGGTCTGCATTTATCGCTCCGTCGTCTGTGGACCCACCCCAATATCTGCCTATGTTTACTCATTTTCGTCGTTTTAAGGCAACAATTCGCGAGCTTGATACCAAAAACACACTTCATGTCTTATATGTCTTGTTTACACTGACTAAAAGCCCGGTGAACCATCTGTAAGAACCGGCGTTTCTCTTCAGTTTAAAATCCAGTGACTACAGGTAGGGGATAGTTTTTCATATATGTTCACTGAGCTTATGGAAACATGATTTTGCTAAATTAAGGGCTTTTTTTTTTTTATCATTTTTCGAATTGAGGGAAGCAAATAACAGCTAGCATGCATTGCTGGCGAATAGGTACTATTGCTAACAACAACTCGGCACTGACTTCTGACTGAGAGTAGCCGAGAACCCAGCATGAAAAACATACACAGCTCTTTCAAATGACTCTCAAATAAGTCGTAAGGCTGAAAGCCATTGTCAAATTCATGGAACTAGACAAAATAAATAGAGCCTATTTCATCGAAAACAGATCTCTTCAAGCTGATAAATTTAGATGAGATGGCAAGTGCAAAACTTTCCACTTTGAACACTTTTATATAACACGCAGTCGGTGGCGTTGTGTGTGGATAAGAGGTTTACAATTCACGCTAGGAAGCACAAAAAACATTTGATAATGCATGTCGAACTCGGTGCAGTTTTCAGCTGAATGCATAATCCCCAAATGGTTGCAAATTACCGTCTTGTCAAATATACTTTTACCTCATACACTCTGTTTTAACCATCTTAACGCATAGCTATGTAAATTTACTCTCCGCGGTTTGGATTGCTTACTTGCATTCCGAAATGCGTTACACAACAGTGAAAATTTCGGCAAGTTTCCCCTAGCCGGGTGAGAATCTATAAAGAATAATAAGGCCAAACGAATAAACAGAAGACAAAAGTCTTGACTGAATTTTAGTTACTGTTTTTACTGTAATATTCAGTGCTAAACTGATTCAAAAAACAGCCGAGTTTGTCTCCTTCCCACTAACCACGGGTTCTTGAGACAAAAATGAACACCTTTGCAACGAGAAAAACTTTGTTTATTCTACAATATTCGATGATAAGCCCAAAAGTCTTTCTTAAATAATCGTGAGTGTTCTTCCGTTGTATTTGCGTCCTTTGATTTCAATTTTTCATCCATAGTTACAAGCAATTAGGTTCTAAACGACATCAAAAATGGACTTTGGAATACTGCTAAGGCGAAAGGGTAAAAAAAAAGACCCCAAAAAATGGAGAAAAAATAAATTAAGAATTCACAAGACTAGCTGGAGAGCATCGCAAACCGAAGGAAGGGTGCAGTATTAGATTAGTGAAGGTATTTTTCCTGTATTTAAAATACAACAATGCGTAATCCAGTGCAAAAAAGAAGTAAATAGATGGCTCAAGTAGGTTTTGCATGCAAGTTGAAACGTCGGCGATTATGCTTTACATGCAAATTACAAATATACCACTTTTGTTGAATGTCGATCGTCTATTGCTCATAAAAACCACCACACAACGCTTACAGAATCACCGCGGCAGAAGAATACATTTACACGAACTATGATGCCCTTCCCTTCTCTTTGGACTCTCCCCTGCAGCCTTCGGAGTTAATTCTTGTCCAAAACAGGCATAGCTGTTTAGCATGTCAATTCACGATCTGAAATTGCATGCTGTTTATGCATCGCGCTGAGAAAAGGTCCATCCGTTAAAGGCGAATTTTCAGTTGTCTTGAGCAATTTGTTTTCATTGAAACCAGAGAAAAATCTAAATTGCCGGAGTTTCGCGGCTGATGTTTGTATTACACGAATTTTCCATTAGAATCATCATGAGAGATTGGAGATCCGATCTCCAGTTCTGTCATTCGGAAAAAAACATTGTTGAATATTCTAAGTGGCAACATTAATTTTGTCAGTGCCAATATTTTTATGATGCCGCTCGGAAAAAAAACAACATTGCAAATAATAATGTTTAGCCTATAAAGATATATATTTTTTTCCACGAAGCAATAACATCAAAGGTGCAGCGATATTGTGCAAAAATTTGAGGATTTACTGAATAGAAAAAATATTTATTTTCCTGCTTTTAAATTCAAAAGCAAGATGCGGTTTCAGCTTTTGCAATCTATAGCACTTTTTTCACCTGCCTCTCGTTCGTGAATCTCGCATAAACGCAAGCGAAAATAATCTACACTCTTTGCAATGGCTTACCAGTGTTCAAACTTCCCGGAAAAACCGATTGCCGGTCACACTTCAGTGTTTGATCCAAATATATTCCACCCACGCAAAACCAAACCGGGTTAAAATAGAAGCATCGCTAGCTATTCTCTGCGTAGGATTTAAAATGGATTTTCTCGCCAGCAAATTAATGCAGAAATATCACACCTTGTTGAATAATTTATGACCGCCTACCGACGAATTTCTTTTGAAAGTGCATTTTGCGATCAATCAACTGGCTCATCTTCGAAAGTATTTTGTTTCACAAATGTTCTGACACGAAAATGGTACGGCAAAAAAATCGAATGGATCTATGCTAGAGTAAAAGTTCATGTCAGAGCAACGCGGCAGCGAAAAAGATCACAACCCCTGGAGGGGCAAGAAATTATTCAGAGCGAGTATTTTTAAACATTAGCATGCACTTTGCTGGAAAAAAACAATGTTTTCCTTTCATCTCGTTTTAGACAGCCTTATTGTGTATTTATACACACAGACCTCATATGACGTCAGCGTGACGTCAGACAGGGGACTTATCTGGCAAGGCAGCACAAAGCCTCCAACGGCTCACTAGTGTTCGGTGAATATAATTTACGAGTCCAATTAATTTTAGTTTTCTGGTTCACGTGAAGACGTATACAGTTCTATTCGATTCTTCCGCTCGTGGGCGTTCATTTGCGTTTTGTTTAGAGACGATGACGTCAAGGCATTTTGCCAAGTCTAAGTAGACTTTCTTCATGCGACAGATTCACTTCGTATTTTGATTCGAAAAGGGTAACGCGAGCGAGCGCCGTGTTTGTATTCCTTTTCACGCCGACCGCCTTCAGAGTTCGCAGCTCAGTGTCAACCGGCTCATTCAGCGCTCCAAATCTCTCCTGAGAGGTGGGTTCATTTGACTATAGCCGTCGGATTTATTTATGGGAGTTAATTTGACTTCTTGTAGGATTTGATTTTATTCACACTCGGGCGTGGTGGCTCACCGGGCTAGTTGGCACTTTTAGCCTGCTTATATTCATAGAGACTTATTAGCTGTAAATATGCATACGATAAATAGCAAACTCTCACTCGATTGAGCGTGAAGATATATTTTAAACCAGAGAAAACTCACGTGGAATAAATAATAACGGTTCGTTATACTTTAGTATTATTAGCAAGATAACAGAGATCCGTGGCTGCTTGCTTGGACGTGCGTGATATTTTTTCTTCCGACTTGTCAAGACTCATGCACGATTTCAAGCTGACATGTTGCTGTATTATTACAACAAATAAAAAACTGTCATGTTTTACACGTAATACATCAGTGTACTTATCACGAATCAGCCTCAAAATGTCGCTTTTTCGTATCCAGTGAGATCAAAGTAGAAATTTCTTGATATATTTTTCGCCTGTGAAAAGTAATTTATTTAACGACACTCGTTCTCTAAAATACGCATTTTCATGGTCCGTCAAAATAATAACAACAAATAATTTTAACATACTTTAATCTCCCGACCGATCTACATTTCCTTCGTGTTACGTTTAAAATCTCATATAGATATATACTGTACGTTGCATCTAAAATTGCTTTCTTGGGTCAATTTTCAGTCTTACTTTTATTCAGAGCGGAAGTCCTCTTTGAATGAACTTTTACTTCCGGCAATTTTTAGTTTCCTGTGACGTCATTACCCAGAAGTCTCGGGTGCGTGCGATTGATGATGCTCGTGTGGCCGGTGTTACATTCTCTCTGTGTTCATGCCATGACAATTCGACTGTTTTTAGGGAAAAATTATCTGTTTTAACTCCTGAATTAACGAGGTCTTCTCTTAGTAACCTACGGGAGACGTTGCAGCTCATTTGAAGTTCCGGTTGCAATTCTACGTCCAAAAGCCGCGTCCGTTCTTTGCCGTGAAAATTCTCGGCAGTTTTCAAAACCTGCTGCAGTTTGGTGCATTTATCCGGCTGCTTGTACCGCCATCGCTGCCACAGATGAAAAGAAAAACATGTCTAGCAAACTTTCAGGTGAGGTAAAGTGGCCGGCGAGAGAGATTCCCGGGATTTGTTAGTTGGAGTTAAATTAAGCTCGCCCACGCTCAAAAATGTGTTACGAAAATATCGGCGTGGATGAGTAAAACTTTCCCCTCGGTGTCGGCAAATCTGTTGTCGATTTCATGTGCAAGTCTCGTCGATTGCGAGAGGTTTGCGTCATATTGAGGCGGCCTTTTGTAAGGTTTGGATCTGGCTTTTTCTTACAATGGGCGTTGTTCAACTAATGTAGAATTTTTGGGGTTTATCTTGTTTAGGTCGATGTTTGGAGGGAGTGTAGTCGAGTGGAGTGAATTATTAATTAAGGTTTTTATAAGTTGTCGATTTCAAGCAAAATCTACCCCCATTTGAGCGTCCACTCTTTGTGCTTTTCCTAATTTTATTTTATTTTAGGAGAGTATTCATGGAATATGTCTATTATTAGGGGAATATTTTTTGGACAGTTTTATTGGGAAGCCACCATTTTATTTAGTGGATACTGTATAAGCTTAATTTTATAAAGGTGCTTCTCCACTCGTTAATCTGTAAATGTGCAAGTTTCTTTCTTGTTTTGCAAGTCCTAAGTTGAATTTTCATCACATGTTATCGTATCCTATTTTTCAGCTTTAATTTTTTGATTAAAAAATTCTTATTCGGCCTGTTTTTACTTCCCCTTTCAGATTTAAGGCCGTAAATACGCCGGGGCTGATTCTGCAATTTTGGGTAAAATTTGTTACGTTTTCACCACGCAAGACTTTTCCAAACGGAATGATCGATAGTTTGCAAGTTTCCTCTTTCCACTGCAGCGATGATTGAAAATGGACCTAAACTGGCTACTTTCTAAGGTAAGATCTCTGCAGAGACTTTCTTGTTTGCTATGGATTAAAATTTGTTAAAGGGTGAGCAAATGCAAACAATGGCTGGAATAAATAGGGGCCGCAGAGCTTTAACTTTCAATGTGAATCAGCTTATGTTGAATTTGTATTCAGTGCATATTATGGAATCGATTGTGTTTTCTTTTGGTCTTTGACCTGGTAATAATCGCCGACATTTCGAGCAATCTGTCCGTGGTTTCTTGAACAAACTTGGATACGACATCGCGAAATAGATTAATTTCGTAGAGAAATTCAAACTGTTTTAAATGTCTGGCTGAGAATTGACTTAAGCTTAACTAAGGCTTAAGTGTCTTCGTAAATGACAAAGGCCCTGGATGTGTCTCAAGTAAGCTTATGGATTCTTGGTTAACCAGCAACCAGTTGTCCTGTATGGAAGAAATTGCGATTGCTAGAACGACAACCCCGGACACTGGTTGGAAATATTAAATGAATTTTCTTGTTGCCACTGTGAGTTTTTGCACTCGTTTGCACAGAAGGGCTGAGGTGAAAATAATTAGTGATTATCGCGTTTTAGCCATCTCAAGTTTTCTGTAATTTGAATCTTCCAACGAGAATACTTTAGTTTGTGGTAACGCGTGTTGTTTTTAAAACTGCTGCATTTATTTATTAGCAAGTGTGTATGTGTATTGATTAATTCACTTTTGTAACGCTGGTGAGATACCAGTAATGTTCATATATTTGTCTTTTTGTAACTGCATAGCAAAAATAGTGTTTGATCTGAGTTTTTTCTGTAACCACTGTGTAAACTAAACCTGGAAATTATATTGCAATACTCACATGGATCTCTCCTTCTCTGTGTCCTCTTTGATCTCTCTGTTGGTTTCTTTTGTGACAATAAAAATGTTTCCTGAAAAGTAACCTTCACCTTGAATTGCCACTTATTCAATATTCATAGATATTAATTTTGCATTTTTTAGATTCTTGATTGCATCCAATATAGCATCGTATATTATTATTGTTATATTATCCTCTGATGATCCGGGGATGATGAGCTTCACAAGGGGAAAAGTTACTCAGTCTTATTGTGTGATTCAAATGATTTTGGAGAAACTCTAAATTGAAACTCCTCATGTTTTTAAAGATCAGTGATTTGACTGTCTTGTGGTCTGTTGAAGGCCTGATGCATGCATGGATTTGATTTCAATTTAGAAACTTGACCAACCTTAATTGGCATAATGTGGTCTAGCTTGTTGTTGCAGTTGTCTCAACTCAGTGGGTGCTCTGCAATTTTAGAGATGAAAACTAAATACAGATTTTTTTGCACAACCAGAAGTTTACCCACATTATCCTATGTGGAGATGTGCATTGAATAAGGGCATACGGTAATAAATGACTGAAGTTTTTGCACATTTTAAATTATTCTTAGGGGAAAGGTTCGGGTTGTCAGTAATGGTTCTTGCATGCTTAAGATAAAGTAAGACTTAGATTGTTGTAAGATTCACAGTTAAATCAACAATCACGAATGGAAATCTAAGAGAAATTAAGTGGTGGAAAATATTTAGTTGTATTTGATACAGTCTTTCATTGTGAAGTATATTGATAGATTTCAATTTTAGCTATTTATAAGCAGCTGATACAGTTTGGGTTCTAAGGTTACAATTAATGTAACATTATAAATTGAATGTAAGCTACGTCAAATGTGTCATGGGGTTCCAGGAGGTATTTCCTGTAATTTTTACCCAGAAAATGCAAGCTTGCAATCTTTTTTTGGAGTACATGTATCACAAATCAAAGATGCTTGTACATTATTTCAGTGTACAGTGTAGTGTGACAACCTGTCAGTGTTTGAGGAATAATTGTTACACCATGTGAATTAAGACGTGTTGATATAGAGTTGCATGTAATTTGTTCCAAGTAGGAGGGTTTTGCTCCATACCATGACCATGACATTTATGTTGAAAATGTTTCACTGATTTCTTTACAAATAGCAACAACTTGTTTATATACAAAATCAAAGAGTTAACTTGGGTGGTGGGGGAGGGAAGGGGTTAGGGCCTGTTTACAAGGAGGGAGGGTTACCCTGGAGGGCAAAAGATAGCCCAGGTTTACAAGCAAAATTTCACTGGTAGGGTAACCCTACAACCCAGTACAACTTAATGCATGGTTACACTCAAAGGGTCTGGAAATTAGAAAGTTAATGCGGGTAGGCAGGTTAGCCCTACCTGGAGTGTTTACAAGGGAGAAAGTTAACCTTCCTGCCAGGGTAACCCTAATACGTAGATAGGGTAACCCACCTACCTGGGTAACCCTGGCTGACTTGTTAACATGATGGAGGAAAAAAGAGGAAATGTGTGAGTGCTAGGGTAACCTGCTTGCTAACGCTGGTAACCCTCCCTCCTTGTAAACAGTCCCTTAGAAGGGGGACAGGCTGTTCCTGGTTGGGAGTCACTTGCTTTGAAGATGAAGTGACACAGTACTGAGCTGACTTAATGACATGAAATTAGTTTGGATATGTTTGACTCACTAACCTGGGACACTCTGAGATGAGTATTTGGCTTGGTCAGGAGGGACAACTCTTTTAAGTTTCAAAAAGAAGATGGCAAAGGAGGCATCTTGTAATGGTTTTCTACCGTGTCTGTAGGTTTAAATTAAAAAGTTATTGCAAAATTTTCAAATGCAGAGTTCAACTGAGAATTTACATTATGTATTTGATATAGGAGATCATCCAACTGTAGTGACATGTTTGCCGATAGCAGTGGAAAGTTTCAAGTGAAAGTCTTTCAGATGGCCGGCAGAAAGGCTAAGCTCAGTCAATTCATATGTATGGAATTGTTCTTTGACGATGTTGGTGACCTGGTGTTGAGCAGTGAAATTGCTAACATGCTTGCATTCAGGTTCGAGGCGAAAACCCTTGCCAAACAAAACACCTGTTAAATTTAGCTCTTTCCATAGCCTGTTGGCAGAATCACAAGAACATCACAGCCTGTGAGATGTAATTCCAACACTTTGATTTGCTCCGGTTCCAAAGCTTTCTATTTTCAGGGAGCGAGAT
>Ga0126338_10000285_pt1 | contig 25125 bp, 24 predicted proteins | sample OrbCmetagenome_2_FD_92529 | JGI IMG/M metagenome (GOLD analysis project Ga0126338, IMG submission 92529) | Coral microbial communities from Petempiche,Puerto Morelos, Mexico - Orbicella C C metagenome | ecosystem: Host-associated > Invertebrates > Cnidaria > Coral | place: Petempiche,Puerto... | reverse complement strand
TGTGGCCAATGGGTGATTGTTATTCTTTTTGCCGGGCGGGGAGGGCGTGTGGGTAAGAACTTCTCCGCAGTTTTAATCACCCCCCCCCCCCCCCCTCGAGGCTGCAGACCGGATGCCGTACTCTAGACCGAGGGTACAGTTTTTCACCATACGGACCGTATAAGGCCGGCAAATAACGTGTTAATTTTTTTTTTCTCTGCCTTGTTGCTTCGGAAGGAATTATTGTAATGAATTTTAGTAACAGCCGTGACATTTTGCAGGGCACAAAAAGCGATACTGTTTGCTCGGAATCCAAAATTGTTTGACTCTTTGTTGAATGTTTACATTTTGCGTTGTTTTACGTAAAAGCTTGAAAAGTTGTCAAATTTTGAAATTGAGGAGCGGTCCGTAATCGGGGTCCGCATGGGAAAATCTGGACCGCTGGAGCAAGTGCGATTAGCCAATCAGATTTAAGGATGTAGGATTCCGGACCGCTGAGAAGCAAAATAAGTAACAATACTGCATCATAGGTCCACGCAAATTGACATCATAATTTATGACGGAAAACACAGTCTGCACGGGCTGCTAACAGGGGCACATCACACGCGCAACAATGTTGTAGTGTAAAAGCGTTATCACTTGTTTTACAACCCGTGTTGCATGTTGGGGCAACATGTTACACAAGTAAAACTCCTGTCTACCTCGCGCAACATGTTGCACGAAGCTGCAATATCATAGGTAATCGGCGCAATAACGCTCTTCTATAGCTAGTTGCACGTTTTACTTCGGTTAGCCAATGTCGCTTACCATCTTCACCCGTCCATGTGGTATACCAAGCAGGCACCCCATCGCCAGCATCATTGAAGGCCCACACTTCAATCGTGTATTCAGTTGCTTTCTGTAGCTGCGTCAGAACCTTTGAGTAAGTTCTCGTTGTCATTACCGTACCGGTACCGTTGCTCGCGCTCGTATACGCCAGGCGGTAGCCACGGATGATGCCGTTTCGGTGCTCTGGGGGCACGTCCAGCCAGTAGACCAGCAGGCTTTGCGAATCACGGGCAGAAACACCGAAACGGGAGGGAGGAGCTGACGGAGCTGAAATGGGATTGAAGATGGCACTTCGATAAGTACAAAAAGTAAACAGAGACAGACAGACAGACAGACAGACAGACAAACAGGCTAACAGTCAAACTGACAGACAGACAGACAGAAAGACAGAACGGTGCACAGCTAGACAGACAGAAAAGACAGAGAGACACAAAGGGAGACTTAAGACAGACAGACAGACAGACAGCCAGCCAGCCAGACAGAAAGACAGAAAGACAGAAAAGCAAGGTAAGTCATAAATGAGAAAAAGTGAGCGTGTCAAGTGATGAAGGTGTCAGTCGCTTGCTGCGACTCTTTTGTTCCAAAGTCCCCCTGATTTTTCCGGTTTTACTTTTCAACTTCTTTAGCAACATCAACAACATCAACAACAACAGCAGTTATGAAAAACACATTGGACGACTTAAGGAATGTTTCAATGCGTCCTACGACTTTATAATAAAAGAAAAGAAGTACGTCTTCAGTTATACTGTAAATGCAAAGGGATCACATGAGTTTAAAAACCAAGCGAAAAATGTCAAACGTTATAGATAGATAATTTCTTTACTGACTTATACACATTGTTTTTCCCCTCAGATACAAATAATATAAAAGTAAAAGAATTTAGACTGTAAGTAGTTACAATTTAAGTAACATAAATCGAACAAGTCAGGCATCAAAGCTTGCGACTGTCTACTGCTATTGTTGTACTGTAATAACTCTCCTCTTACCTGCCTGCCAAGTTTGCGCGTACACTGGCATGGTGTAGTTGCCGTCCTCTGTACTATAAGCCGCTATTTGTACACCGTACCGAGTGAATGGCCTTAGACCTGTAATAGTCACTTCAATGTCGTTCCTGTCTACCATAACGTCCCGTAACTGACGAGGACTGGAAACAGGAAAGTACACAACTCGATAACCAAAAAAACTCCGTGCATCCACTACAGAGATTGCGCTCCAAGTTACGTGTATGGTGTAAGCGCCTGTGACACGAGCTGTTGCATTCATGGGGGTTTTCTCGGGTGCTGTGGAGAGTCAATCAATCAATCAATCAATCAATCAATCAATCAATCAATCAATCAATCAATCAATCAATCAATCAATCAATATATAAATGATGAATGAGAAAGAACATTTAACTTTCAAGGGACAAAAAACTGCTATACGAAGTCGTTTTCGCAGCTCAATTATTTGTATTATCGAGTCTCTGAGGACCTGTTTTATTTAACTGATTTGAATTCTTCACAAAAGGTTGTACACCGCAGGCTTAAGAGTCCAACACTGCCGAAGCATATCCCGGTTTCCGTAGCATAAAGCGGCCAGGAGTACTGTTATTCCTACAATCACAGGCTAGCTCTTAGAGACCGTGAAGAGATAACTTTCTTGTCCGAAAATATATCACGCCATAGTGCGCGCAATCCTCGAAGGGAAAAAAAGATGGCGGCTGCACATTTTACCACAATACCATGCGAACCTTACACAGCCCATAAAGTGCATTGAAAGCCCTATTGTTGAAATATTTGTCCCTGTGCAAACGAGAAAGGGTATGCTAGGTTTGAAGATGTTAGAACTTCACATTTTTGTGAGCATTGATAAAGTTTTCGTGTGCTAAGAATTATGTGCAAATGTACCTCTTTTTTTTCGTACGGAGGATTACCCAGTCAGACAGCTCGACCCAGAATTCAACCACTAACCATTAGGCCACCGAAGCACCCACAATATTGATCAAAACACAATGAATATTTCACAAATAATTGTAATATCATTACTTTCCGCGTCGCATTCCAGTGACTTACATGGTGCACCAGTAGAAACCCGAACCAATGGACTCCACGGGCCAAACCCCTTACGGGTAAAAGCTCGTACTTGAACACTGTAGTTAGCATAAACGTTCAGTCCATCGAAATACGCAGAAAGGCTTGAACCATATACAGTTTTTTCATCTAAAAGCACTCCATTATCATCACAAATTTTTGCTTCATGCCCCTGGATGATTCCTTTCCGAAGTTCTCTCTTTATCGGAAGCCAATATAGTGTAATGCTGCTGGTGTTGGAAGAACTTCCGGTCAAGTTGTTTGGAGGACCCAAGGGAACTGAGGAAGATAAAGATACGCTCAACAAAAAGAACTGACAAAAAATTACGAATTTCCACCGGTCAGACAGATTAATCAATCGATCGATCAACACACCGGTAATGTAAGGCTTGTCAGGAAGTCTGTCTGACTGACTGACTGTCTGTCTGTCTGTCTGTCTGTTTGTCAATCAGTCAGTCAGTCAGTCAGCCAGTAAGCCAGTCAGTCGGTCGGTCGGTCAGTCAGTCAGTCAGTCAGTCAGACAGACAGACAGACAGACAGATCAGACAGACAGGCAGTGAGTCAGTCCGTCAGTCCGTTAGTCGGTCAGTTATCCAGACACTCAGTCCAGCTTTCAGACAAGTCGCACATGTAGTGCACCTTACTTCAGATATGATTTATGATACGACTCTCTATTCCTATTTGTAAGAGTCCTCACCTCCTTCATCAGTCCAGCTCTGTGTTTCACTAAAGTTGCCAATTCCCATTCGCGTATACCCAGCTACAGAAATTTTGTACAGTGTGTAAGTCTCCAAATTTGTTATATTTCTACTAGTGCTCAAGTGGTGCTCTATCTCTCTGAAGTTTGACGAATTCGTGTCATCGGCCTTAATAATGCGCAGTACATAACCCAATAGTATCCCAGGCACACTGGACAATGTTATATTCTGCCACGTGACTAGGATGCTTGAGTTACTGGTATTGAACGCGGTTACTTGCAGAGGAGGAGCTCTGGGGACTAGAAAAGTACAAAGATAAGTGGAAACTGCAAAAAACATTGCGCAAATAACTACAGTTCATAATAACGCAGATATTTGTGTTTGTTTTGTGCAGCAGTTTTAGGGGAGGTCACCTGTCTCGCTGTCGATAAGACAGCCTCTCCGTCTTTTAGCTCCTATTTCTTGTAAGTTCTGTTTGCCTGTTATTGCTGTTTCGCTTTTCATTAGTATAAACCAGAGGCGCGGCCCAAGCTCAAGATGTGAGCGATGACCATCTTGCGTAGATCATCTTGCGTAATAGCAGCCATGGTGAAATTGTAAGACTTTGTATGGAAATATTTACTATCGGTTTTTGGAGGTAGAAATAGTAGAAATATGTGCATAAAATGCCTTATCTTACTTCCACAGTGCATTGCTTATTGTCTGTTTGCTTTTTCTGGTAATTGTGTCCAGGCTGGTCGTTGTAGATTCACCTGTTAAATTTTTCTAAGATTTCTTTTTATGCTTTACGCGTGAACATTACCTCCTTCATCGGTAGAGACATTAACAGCGGCGCTAAAGGGACCTCGCGTGACGGTGAAGAAGGCTATCTGCACAGAATACATGGTGTATTCCTCTAATCCTGTCAGTGTCTTTTGGACGACACTGTTATTCGAAGCTGCTCGCCGTCTTCTCGAGCGGTGTAACGTAAAGGTGTAATTCCAAACAGGAGAATTCAACACATTGGCTTTAAAAATCCTAAAGATGTATTTGCGCAAGATTCCATTCAGCTGCTCTGGCGAGTAGGCCTGGAACTCGACCGTAATTGCTGTGGAGCTTGCGTTGTATGCGGTCACGTTTGCAGGCGGGAGGTCTGGTGCTGAGTTTTAAAGAACGCGAAGATATGACTCTAATTTTATTATTTCAAGGTAAAGTAACTGCCATAGCGAATTTGGAAAGGCTGACGTGTTGAGCGTTAGTCCTTCGTCCGGTGGATTTTAGATATTGGCCGTTTTAGTTGTCTTCGGGTGGTACGATACGTAATAGTAGTTGGACCTCGTGTCGTACAATTTCTCTAGTAATTTCAAAATCGGATAAGCGCGAAGCGCGAGGCCGATTTGAAATTACGAGCACGATTACTCCCTGAATTGTACGACACGAGGTCCAATTACTAATTAATCGTATCTATAACAAGTTTCGGAGTTAAAAATGTCTTTTGAGAATTCTTTTGAGCCAAAACGTCTGTAGCGCTTTTCATAAGTTTTGAAAACTGTAGGAAACATTGCGAAGGAAGCCATTAAAGCACGCGTAATTGACCTTCGAATCACGTGGGTATCCAGTCACAGGTATCTAATTACAAACTGTTCAAATTGGATACCTGTAATTGGACACCCACGTGATCGCGCGCCGATTAAGTGACAAGTAGGCGCGCGGAGAACCAATCTTGATCGAGAATTTTGTTATAGTTACGATTAAGGCCATTAGAGTAGATATAAGATTCTGGAGTGCGTGGATCGAATATTCAAAGCCAGCCTAATCTCCAACCTTTGTTGCAGTTACAGACTAAAGCACTCTCTTTAACAGGCCATTCCCAAGTTGCCTTTTGCCTCCGTGTCAAAACGAGTTTTTGAGCGAAACCATTCATATGGAAATATGTTTCTTCTACAGGTTCATTTTCATGCAAATCAAACTCATTTTCATATGAAAGGTTTTGCACGAAGACTCGGTTTGAAACAGAGGCACAAGGTAACTCGGAAATGGCCTATTGAGGGTAACACAGTAAACAACAACTGAGGCGTCGAAACTCTTTGCAACATATTTTGGGTGTCTATGATTCCTCACTTTGTAAAAAAAGTTTAACACTTGACGATGCTTTTCCAAGAGCCAACGTTACTCTTCGCGCGTTAAAACAGTGGCTTTCATATTTCGCAGCACGCCTTTGTTTACTTTGTACTTCATCCGCACGCTTTCCGTGCGTGCGTACGCATACAGTTTTGTGCATGGCGTGGCTCAATCATTCCACCTACTGAAGAAGGGCTAAGCCCGAAACGGTTAGATTGCCAGCGAATACTTGACACTTTTAAGAGCCTTTTAAGCCTTTTATCTAATTGCTCTTCTTTTGCTAGTTTTGGCCTAATTACTTGCTTCGATCTTCGTACATACAATTGCAAGGATCCTAGCACTCTACTGTGACATAGTAACCACATGAAAACATAAATTACGGCTGAAATGATCCATTTCTATCACTCACCATCTTCGCCGGTGCGACACGTGACTGTACTCGTAAAATTTGATTGGCCCTTGCTGTTAGCAGCGGCTCCTGCGATATTATACTCTCGATATTTTGACAAATTTGTAACTTCGCCGTGTAAATTTGGTCCGTTGAATTCTGCTGTTGTAACCACGCCTGTTAACACATCGGTTAAGGTGAATATGTACTTGGTAATTATTCCCAGACGCAACGGCTCAGGGACTGGACTCCAACTGATATTAATACTTGTGGAGCTTGTGTAGTTGGCCGAGTCGATCAAAGGCCCAGCAAGTGGAGCTAAAACAAGAACACGTAACAATAAATAGTCATTGGCATGGGGTCGTATGTCGTGGGGAACAAGTGAACGAGCGAACAAGGGAAAGAGCGAACGAGGAAGAGAGCGACCAAGCGAACGAGCGAACGAGGGAGAGAGCGAACGAGCGAACAAGCGACCGAGCAAACGAGCGAACAAGCAAACGAACGAATGAGCGAACGAACGAACGAGCGAACGATCGAACGAGCGAACTAGCGAGCGAACGAGCTACCGAGCGAACGAGCGAGTTACTGATAAAAAGAAACAGTTTAGTCACTGTCCCCAGATAGAAAACTAGCTCTAAGTATGTGACAAAAAAAACAGAAAAACAAACGTATCAGAAGCAAACGAAGGAACGACTAAACAAAAAACAAAATAAATCGACCAACTTTCCACTCACTGTCTTCGTCCGTGAAAGAAGTTACGACCTCGCTGAAATTCCCAGGCCCAAGTATGTTGAAGGCAGACACCATAATTTCATACTCGGTAAATTTCTGCAGGCTTTTTAAAGTAACATTTGAAGTGCTGTTACAGGCAATCTGGGTGTCCCACTGCGCCGAAGCATTGAGACGAGGTTTAAAAAACACTTCGTAACCACTCAGTTTGACGCCTACTGGAATGGCAGGCGGTTGCCATTGTACCGTGATGCTTGTCGAGCTGGTATTGTGGGCTGTAACATTTGTTGGCGGAAGGCGGATTGCTGAAAAAAAAAAAAAAGCAAGTATAAGTGCGAAGCATTCGCCTCAGTTACCTCGCAGGCAAAAAATAATATGCTCAAGTAATCACTACTAGAAATTTGAAGGTTAAAAAGGAAAAAAAACACTTGGGAAAAGTAAAAGTCTTCTGGGAGTCGTCCCTAATGATTGCCATGTAACTCTGTCGAATTTTAACGCCGAGAATTTCGTTGTATAGTAACGCCAATATCTTCCAGACGATAATTTGCCGATATATTTTCGTAATGAGAAATCAGTCATAGCGGATTCCCAAATCCTGGATGTTTTATCGTCTTTTTTAAAAATAAAGCTAGGCTGTCACATAACACTCAAAGAGCGTTTATACAGTGGAGTCGACCATTCTTAACTATAATATCAAATGATACAATAAACGAACAGCGAATCTCAATATCTAAAAGCCCCCTCTCAATTAGTGTGCATTGAGACCATTTCATGTGATTGAGAGCCTGGGGCGGAGAGAGGGATCGCGAGGTCTATTGAGCACTACACTTGGCCAGAGAGTACAGACGACCTTCATAAGGACAGTAACAAAAATCGACAGATTAATATTAGCATGCACTCTCTTGAGCTTCCATTTTCGGGTACAACTAAATCGGTCACCAGTACCTGCTCGGCGAGCAATGCGTTTTGATTGAGGAAGACCCTTTAACCAAAACTTAACAACTTACGTCCTTTGAGCGTGGTAAAAAGTTGCACGGAGCTTCCATTTCCTACGTTTGATTCCAGAAATTCGCGTTTCATGTAATACTTGTACGTAGATGATGGCTGCAGACCGCATATCTCTACTTCATGTATGGAGGCGGGAGAAGTCTGCTTGTACATGGAGAATGACGATTGGTAAACGAAGTCATAGAGGACTACATATCCAACGAAGAGGCCATACCTCTCAGGTGGGACATCATTCCAGTGGATTCTAACGCACGAATACGTTACGCTTATGACTGATATGTTTTCGGGGGCTGCAACTGCAAGGTTAAGAAAAGGACAAACGTAAATTTAGCCAAGAGCTTTAATTTAGAACCAGCTGTTTGTTTACAAGCGTTAACGAGGAGTTGAACTCGAGTGTAAAGGAAGACTCGAGACAAGCGGAGGCCTCCGGATTTCAAATCTGGCCCCACCAAGATGACGAGATAAAGTGAATTGTTGAAGAGTAAATAATAACTGATTTTAATGATTTTTGAGTTATTTTTTTGTAAAAAAAAACCTCTTAGTCGACGCGTCGGGTATGTTATGGACGGGTCAATGGATGAGTGAGTGAGTGAGAGATGTATGTATGTCACACCAATCAGCTTGATCTACTATAAACAGCCAATCAAATTTGTTGTAAAGGTAAATGGTATGTGAGAAGATTTGATCCCGATAGAGTTCAGAACGGCCATATTTATTCTTCTATAAAAGAGGAGGAAGTATTCATATCTTGGGCTTACTTCGACATTTTCTGTGGGTTAGGCTGAGGGTTTTAGTAATGAAGGAGATGAGCCTTGAGGTTTGAAACAGTGCGTGAGTTAGTAGTATGCAAATGGATGGGATATTTTCATTTTTAGTTACAAAGGTAACTTGACACTTTTGTTTTTCACAAGGAGTAAATTCAATTAGAGCTCACGAATCGCTGCTTCTGGTTCTTAGGACATGTTTTAGAGGAGACGAGACTATTTAGATTTGAAACAGTTCTAACGTTTACAATAGTAAGTGCGGGTAACGGTTGTTTCGTTCTTGTTGCATGCAAATATAACGAGATATTTTTATTTTTCAGTTACAAAGTGTAATTTGACACTCTTGTTTTTCACAAGGGAGTAAATTTAATTAGAGCTGACGAATCGTCACCACTCTTTCCCGCGAGATGTTTGCTATCTTTAGTAACAAATGGTAACTTAACACTTTTATTTTTTATATGGGAGTAAATTCAACTAGAGCTGACAAGTTATCGGCTATTGTTACCAGGATATTAAACAAAAAAGAAGCTTTCATTTCTGGACGGTTTTTACGTCTCTGCAGTAGCAGTTTAATAGTTTTATTTGTTGACATTCATTTCAGTCCGATATTCTTAAAGGTGAAAAGTATGAAAACTGTTCAAATGTTCCTTGAAGACTGCGTGACACCCAGTTAATTAAAAATGCAATTTAATTAAATCACACTTTCAACTTGTCAGAGAGGGTTTTTTTTTTCTCTTTCTTTCTATTTTCGGTGAAGTTGTGTTGTGTTGTGTAAAAAGGGTGAACTTACGACTCGTATAAAATGCGAAAAAGTCTCTTAATTAACTTGAGTATTTTTCAGCAAAAATTCCTCTTGGGGGTTGGAAGGGCTATGTGATCGGTGAGTGAGGGAGTTATGCATGTGCGCGTGTCACACCAATCACAGTGCGGGTTGGATCAAAGAACGAATCAAATTGCCTGTTAGGAAATCAGATGGCATCTACATTGATCTGGAGACGTGTCAGATCACTGTAGTTTGTTCAGTCAAACACTTTATGGCTTACTATTTAGCTATCTTACCACGACCGATGTAACATCGCATGTACATCATAAATTCCCAGTTTCTTTCTCGCTGTTCATCGCAACCAAACAAACTTGTCAAATTAACCAAATCATTACTGTAAACAGCTCTATGAATGCTCCTATCTCTGACACTTCACACAAAAAAATAACTCTTGCATGCCTTGCGTGCCTATGTTTCAAGACAGACGATAGAAGCTGGAAAAGTCTCCCAGGCTTTTCAATTTGACATCAAAATCTTGTGTGTGGTTAGTACGTTATAATATCTCTCCTCCCCCCCCTCCCCCCCTCCCCCTCCTAGCACTAGGTTCGTCGGTAACCATTTATACACCTGGGAGAAGAGAGCCCCTGAAGTGTCCCTCACAAGAACACAACACAATGTCCCTGATGTCCCTGACCGGGCCTCGAGCCCGGATCGCTTGATCCGGAGGCGAGCCCACTAACGATGAGGCCAGCACGCCTCCACTAACACAAATGAAATAGTGTCCATTTAAAAAAAACTTTACCAAACGTCGTGTTAACAGCAATGCTTTCACTTTTCTTCCCGACTCCAGTCAAAGTATAAGCAGCCACGGACACCTCGTATGTTACCAAAGGTTCCAGTCCAGGTATAGTGAGAGAGTTTACTACCTCGTTGACTTGCGTAACATTGATTTGTGTGGTTCCAGCTCGTCTCAGATAAACCACGTAGCCCTGGAATATGTTCCAGATTTCCGGAGAAAGACTGGGATCGTCCCACGTGATGTCTATGTACGTATCACTTACACTCGCTACGCTAACATTGGGTGGAGATTCGTTTGGAACTGAAAGACAAGGAAATTGGTTGTAGCTAGACAGTTGCAGACAGAGTCTCTTTAGTGAATAGCATGGATAATTTCTAAAAACGTTTTGGAAATTTTGAGATGCATCAAGGCATCATTCCTAAGTAATGGAATTTTTAATTTACTCGCATCAAATATCAGCTTGACAAAGAATCGGTAATGTTACGAGCCTGAAATTTCACATCAATAGCCCTTTTAACAATGGAAGATTTTCTCATCTGCATCACAATGTTATCCAACATGAATGCTAGGCTATTTCGGGCAAAAATTAGATGCAAAATTGTCTGAAATTGCCTCACATATATGCTGGATTATATTGTTTGTGGCAGATTAGCTTAAACGTGACCGGCTTTCAAACAAGTCTTCTTGTTTACCATTTTTTGGAGTAAGCTCCTGAAGTGTCAGTGGCATGTTATGCAAGTGACCCGTGGAAGATACGCTTTGATTTAGTTCTTCGATCAGCTCTAAGTTGCTATCGTTGAACGTTATTGTGAAGTCTGCAATGACGCTTCCACTCCTAAAAAAAAAAACAAAAAAAAACAGTGTAACAGAGACATTGGAAGAACAGAGCATCAACTTATGCAGCAATAGTGAACGAAACTTCTCAAACTCATCCATAATTCATCAAATTTAAACAAATGAAAATCATGACCGTGACGGTCTTTGCATATCTGATCTTAATTAGCATAGATTTTTGCGATTTTATCTCTCCGTTTTTCCTTTGTTTTACTTTCGATTGAGAACATATATCACACACTCACGACAGTGGTTGACCACATTTCCAAACACCGTAGTTTGTTGAAAATACTCCGCTGCGTCCCGTACTTTCAACTCTTTCTTCGGTGTTTGGAAATGAAGTACAGCCAGACACAGTCTTTAGTGTTTGATATATTACAAACAAAAATGAGTGAATCATCACGCGAAATAACATTTCCAAGCGATAAAGAACTAATGAGTAAAAACTAAAGGAAGTCAAGAAAATAGTATGGGAGGGAAGGAAAGAAGACCCAAAATGAACTTTCTTACAAGGGAAAACGAGTGATTTAAATTCCTTCATAAATCTTCCTCTGGTGAAACATTTCAGAAAAAATAGATGAAAAAGTCGCGAACAAATGGATGAATATACGAATGAAGAAACTCACACATTATTATGGAATATATACTAATTGCCAAAATGTACTGTTACCTACCGATATCCATTCATTACGACAGAGACCTGGATTCCGGAATAATTTGAATAGAAGCCGGTTACCTGAAGGAAAAAAGAATATACAAAAACAGACAGAATCATTGTGTCTTGGGATGAAACCTTCCAGTTTTTGACCATCCGAATGAAAGCTATTAAGCAATACTTTCATGTACGTGGCACTGTTTATGATGCTGTACAAGGTGGTTCTAACTTTCAGGTCTGTGGATGAAACCCTAGTGTGTGACCATTCAAATGAAAGCTATTGAGCTGTACTTTCATGTGGTACTGTATTTATTATGCTGTAAAGGATGGTTCAAACTTTCATTCTTCCTTTTTTTTAAATTTTAACTCTGGGGATGAAACTCTAGCCTTTAAACGTCAAGGAAAGTTATTTAAAGTTGTTGTTCAAGGAGGCTCTAACTTTTTAAGCCATGTGGATAAGACTTACATTGCTTCTAATGTTATTAGTTATCAGTCTGTATCTCTCCGTTTCTGGTGACGTTAGATCTCCATGCCAAGATATGTTTTCTATCCGTGCGACTACTTGAGCACTGAACGGCACCAAATCTGAAAGAATGACATAAAAAGTATGTTAAATTGCATTTACGGAATTAAAGTAATATTGATAACAGTATTCTGATCGAATTGGAATTTCGAAGTGTTAGCTTTGGTGGAGGGAGAAAAGCCGGAGAACCCGGAGAAAAACCCTCGCGGCGGGAACAAGCGACTAACATATTCATCTTATAACGTCGGGTTCAGGATTCGACGGCCAAGCACTCCCTGCTTCCCTTGAGGGATTGGTAATTACATCGGCAAGACTCCATCATGGCAAAATCCGTTTGCTCGCAAGAACAAAGTCGAAATACAGAGTAACCTTACATGCTGGTTATAAGTTATAAGCTAACCTCGTTTCCTCGTTCTGTTAGACAAGAGGGCTTGTTTTCTCTTGTCGCAAAGAGCGCGGGTTATAATTCAAAAAAGAAAAAAAAACGCTCTTGGTCCGCATGACACAGCAGAGAACGAGAAAACGAGGTTAATATGAGGTGATAAGGGCGCCATGAAATTTGATAAATTGTTTTAGCAAGAAATTAAAAGTGAAACATTTTTTTTTTAACTCACGTTTGGTAGCACTGTATATCTGGGCTATGCGTTCTTCAAGTAACACCTGTTTCCAGATGGCAATATGGAAATAAGTTGCTTTAGCGAACACGCCGTCCCCAGCACTCAGTAAAACAGAAGAAGATGAAAACTCAGGAGCCCCTCCCTTGTTGCAACCTTCATCTCTGATAAATCTGTCGATCCTTTGACCGTTCCTGAAAACCGTCAATGTTTGTGGCGCACGTGCTTTGTAAGTAAAAGTCAGGTGTGACCAGATTTTCTCCGGCATTGCTATTTCCTTCAGACAATATTCACTAGCGCGTTGCACGCGGACAATCAAAGACTTGCTGTTTGCTTCCTGGTACACCACAAACTTGCCAAGAGATTTGAAAAACGTTTGTCGTTGTCCATCTTCTCGATTCTCAGGCTTCATGAATAGTGATACGGTGAAACCAGTGTCTTCACAGGAAAATACGGCGGACCTCGTAGCGCACGAGTCTCCCTCGTGATTCAGGTGAATCTCGCCGTCGACGCCATCTGTCATCATACCAAAAACTTCAGACACACTTCCGTTCGCTCGACCCCAGCCAGGGGTGGAAAGATCTTTAATTTCTTCCACTGAATCCAGAGGCCAGAAATGCGAACTGTCTTTGTATAATTGGACTGAAATAAAGCAAGATAAATGCATGACACTCCTTGTGTTGTTGAGTATATTTACTAAATGCTGTCAAACTTAGACCTGCACTTGGCCTTGCAAAATTGGGCGAGTCCACAAGCTTGAAGTATTTAGCGATGAGGTAAAAATCGAAAAAACCTGACACACTTTTGTTGACTGATGCAATATTAATGAGACTGTACAGCCGGTTGGCTCGTGTTGCGACCGTCGATAACCGATAAATTTAATAAAAGAACCTTCGGCCTTTTCACGATTTACCTGCTCCAGACACTTATTTAAAGAAAAATGTCGTCTAAATTACATTTTACTCGTAGACCACATTTATTAAGCTTTTTACTCATATATAGTTTGTTGGAGTTTTGTTGAAACTAGAACAGTTACAAAACGTTTTAGTAAGGACACTCACGAAAGTGGAAAGCGACCTTAAATCGGTTGGTCCCAACACAACACGAACTAAGCTACTAAGATAAAAACAACAAGCAATAACTCACAGATTTGACACAGAGCAGGATTTTCGTCCTCTGTGTTACATCGGCAACCGCCATTTATTTCGTCGCAGTGGTGATTGAATGGGCACTGCTGAGGGCACAGGGACCCTACGGAAATCAATGAGAACAGGAATAGTAACATACAAAAGCAAAACATTCGATACAACAGACCTCCCACAGCACGGTGTACATTCTTGTCTCCTTAGAGGACCCAGTTCTCTTAGTCAGTACACCTCTAGCTGGTTCCAATTTTAAGTCAATTTGAAATCGGTAAACAGCTGGAGGGTTCGTGGAGTCAGGAATTTCCAGTTGTTCAGCGTTAACTCAGAGTTCATTCTACGCAAATCTACTCAGAACCGGATTGTTCCCGGACTTTCGTGCTGACAAAAAGTTGCGTGGCCACTCGGGACAAGAATGTACGGTGTAAACTAGACTTTAATCGTGTTGGATATGAATGTGTGACGTCCAGAACCATTCTGTCCTTGCGCTCCAATGTAGCGGAGTAAACATAAGCATTATTTTTGGCCTTTTTTTTCTCGCAGCTCTACCTGAGCAGAGAGAGGCATCTGGGATCCGAGCTGAAAATTTCCCTACTGAAAACTGCAATATTTAGAGAGGACGCCACATCATACGTAGCTAGGTTTCATGCGGGTCTTCTATCCAGGTCGAATTGGAACTTTGTTCTTTTTGTGTTGGGGTGGAGGGTGGGGGAATCGAAGAACCCGGAGTAAAACCCTCTGGAAAAGGCGAAAACCAGCAACAAACTCAACCCAGTTATGGAACGGGCCCGGAATCAAGCCACATTAGCCACATTGGTGGGAGCCGAGCGCTCTCACCACTGCGTTGTCCCCCAATACAACGTCACTGATCGGCTAAACTAGGCAAAGCACCCAAGAACAATTTCATCTATGTGGATAAAGCTATAGAAAATGCTCTCGCTCTTTACTTAGAAGTCAGTGAAGAAGCGTACCTCCGTGACCCTTGTACAGAACTTCAACATCACTTGGCTCGAAGGTCGACGCTCCAGCCAGAACGGTGTCCAGGTTGGATTCCGCATTACCTCCACCTCCTTCATAAGAGACGACATGGTGACTAAACCCAGTCTTCATGTTGTCACTGACGCCAATCTGAAAATCAAATGGAGCTTGGCCAAACGTTGGTCCAGTGGATGGTGAGCTGTAAATTGCAGTAGCAGCAGATTGTCCACTTATTTTCTTTTTAAAAAGGGATCCTTCCGACGTGTAGTTTAATGAAAAAATGAATGCCTTAGTGTCCGATCTGTAGTATGTGGAACAGCCTGCGAACCAAAAGTAACGCCTGTTATTTTTTCATTCTAAACATACTTCAGATACATGGTCAAACATATTGAGCCAAGTTGGTTATAAAATATGGTGGCAAAGCAATCTTGCCGGCGTTTATCCCGGTTTCTGTACCCGCCTGGAAGGTGTGCTAGTCCATCGCATGGTTACCCCCTACCACTGATAAGCCAGTACCCATTTATACATCTCAGTAAAGAGAGGTATCGTGCGAGTTAAGTACAGCACAATGATCCCGACCAGGACTCCGAAGTCCAGCTAACCATTGTGCCTTCGTGTTTCCCATCAATTTGTTTAAAACGGGTGAGCAAAATTCAGCTCAGCCGTGTATAAACCAACGGTAAATTTAACTTATCAGATAACCTGAATAGCACATTTCAATTGATTTATATAATTATGAATGTCTGTAAATTATCTTCGACTCAAAACTTCAAGCACGCGCCAACAACGTAGCTACAAAATAGAGGGACGTGGAGTGTCACGTTATGTCGCCGAATGTAGCCTATGCTGCTGTCAAACAAGAAACCTTTTCTAAAGTAAATGCGGCCTTGACCTCAATAATACATACATGATGACGGCTCTATGATCTTCAATTGTCCGTAACCGGCACTGCTTTTCAGGGTACTCCATGAGAACAAATTCCCTGGGTCATCCCTACAGCCTCGTCCTAACATGGCCAGCTTTGACGTTTCCAGGGTGTGGTCCCACATGTTAAAGAGAGTTATTCGCCCAAGGAAGGATTTTGAAGAATCCGCCGATAACGAAAGAGGTAATTGGCCAATCTTTAGAGTTGCTCCTGGTGGAACTGGTTGAATACTGTCTGTCGTCCAAGACGGGTGAGGTTTCCACCCTTGACTCACACCATCAATGTAAACGATCCACGATTTATCTCCGCCTGACCAGACAGCCACGATTTGGTGCCAAAACCCATCGTTGAGTTTAGAAGACGGACTGTCAATGTAGCTAGGCAAATAAGCGAAAGTTGTCTTAGATTTGCATGAAGACACTCTTTTTTTACGCAAAAGTGTAAACAATGGAACTTTTACCGATGCCACGTAGTATCAATAATTTTTCGTATTTTTCATATATAAAAAAAAAATCAGCTCCGTGGATCAATTTATTATGTTGAATTTGGTGATTTGCAACGTTTTATAGAAAACTAATGAAAATATGGACCCCAAACGTGCCAATTTTTACACGGAAATGTACGCCAGGGAGCAAGCTGGCCTCCTGGCATACATACAAAGAACGGCGCCCAAAGTGGGCTAGCGGGTCGAGTTTACTAAGCTACCCACGTCGTTTGCAAACTAGTTCGCGCGCCAAAGCGAAAAAACATAAAACAGCGCTTGATTGGGAAACCCAAAAAATAGAACCTGCTCACAGTCAAGATCTTTGATCAGTGAAAACACAGGCGGTGCAAGTTCTAGTTGTGAGATGATCATCTTGTGTAGTAGCGGTAATGGCGAAATCTCAGATGTTTGTTTGTGTTGTATACCTATTGTTTTGTTTGGCCAATCATGAAGACCCTTGTAAACGTTGCGGGTCGGCCCCGAAATCGTAGAGTTTGTATGGGAATATTTACTTCACTCTTAGGAAGTGTCAGGTTCTCAACCTCCTATAGGTTGATGGAAGTTCCGTGTACCAAAACTAATTGTTTAGACCACCTCTCACCTTTCAGTACTAACTCTTATCATTTGAGTTTTAGTTACCTACAGTTCGCTGCAGCTTGGTTATTATCCACAACAAAACAGATGCCTGGGGCTCCAGAATTGCTAATTTCAAACTCCACCACTATGTCCCCGTTAAGGAATGAAAACGCTATTTGAGAGTTTTGAAGCGACGACATCACCCAAAACGAGACTGTAAAATTGTTTATGGATGACTCAGGCAAAACGGTGGATTGAGTATAGTCATTTCTGTGTTGGCGCCAGAAATGCAGATCATAGCTTGGATTAATACTCTTCTGACCTAAAATTAAGGAACCAGTTCAGTAAAGATCCAGATATGACTGGTAAAATAGAAATGTGCCTCTACTGACATTAGACCTTAACAGCTTATTTAATGAACTAAACGCTAAAAAGAGTAATTTTTATACCCTTATCTAAAACATAACTAGAAATAATTTAGTGCTGCAATTTCCCTGTCATATGTCATAACCAAGATGGCAGCTGTTAGAAAATGATTTCGTAATTCGGAGGACGTCACTTGATATTACTATCTCATGTTGCGATACACTATGTAAAATCAAAGTTTAATTTGAATGTTCCTGGAGTTACAAAGGGAGGTAGGAGGCAACCGTCCCCGTTTCCTCCTATCGCAGAAATTCTCCCCTGCCACTAAAAGAAAAGTTAGCTATGAATATATCCACGTAAGGCAGAAATACGAAATAAGTGTGTTTTGTGGTTGTTATTTCAGCCATTAGGTAAGTTGTTTGAATAAGTAGATGAAGCAAGACTTTTATTGGATGATGACAATGTGACGAATCACTTTATTTCGTGCTTGACATATACCTTAACTACTATAAATTTCGTTCTCGTTTTGTTCATCTCCTTATTTAATTACCTTCACCCCAGCTGCGTTCTGTAAATCCACCAAACACAAAATTGTCTTTCCTAACTATGGATAGGGTGGGGCCTTTATTGTCACATTTTTGGTGAAAGGTAGAAACACTCCAGCCATGATCCAGAGCGTGATAACAAGGTGTCCAAAGGGAAGAATCATAGCCCTCTTCCTTCAGCATCAGACTTAAGTATTGATGATGAACACTTTCCATTGGAACAATCGAAGAATTTATCACTGTGAATAAAAAGTGGAAAAAAAAAAAAAAAACATCACTTAACTACCCAAGGTGGTGGTAGAGAACCTGTCTGACTGTCACAGAAACGACATATAAAACGGTGTAAATTTATTGGTGCTCTATAGATTTTGAGGAAAAGACATCATTATTATTTGTCTCCACTTCCTCCGATTCCGTCGCCTCCTCCTCCTCCCCCCTCCTCCTCCTCCTCCTCCTCCTCCTCCTGCTCCTCCTCCTCCTCGTCGTCGTCGTCGTCGTCCTCCTCTCACTCTTTCGTCTCCTCCTTCACCACCACCATCTCCTCCCACTCCTATCCTCTTCATCATCATTATTATAGTAACAATCGTTTCACATCAATTCTCGACCCAAAGCGACCACTTCAACTGCCAACTGACCAGCTACAGCGAAGAATGGGGGCACTAAGAAAGTAGCTGTTACTCGTACTCAATTTCACATTCGTACTGCTATTCAAAAGGTCCCTATGGATATCTCTGGCAGCAGCCGTAATAACATCAATAACAATCGAGAGACCAGCTCAAAGACCAAAGTCAAAATAACAACCGCAGACACCATCGCCATCAGCATAACAAGAAAAGATCAACTCACCTACACCAGAACCCGAGGGATCCTGTGGCTCAGCCGATGAAGGAAAAAAACTGCACTCTTCTCTTGTAAACTTTATCTGGTCGATAGCGATATCTCCTAAAGAACTAGGTCCTTTAACAGCTTCAAAGATGACCTAACAATAACAGTCACAGAACTGTCAAATTGATTATTAGCGTGATTAAACTATTACAGGATCCCATAAGTAGGAGCTAAAAAGTATGAAGAGTAAGACAGTTAATCCCTCACTGAAGACCTTAGTCCTAAGCTGATCCATCTCAAGTTATATTTAGACCACTCTGTATTGAGAAATGCAGGGTAGGTATAGAAATAATCAACCCTGGGACTGGAGTTTTACCCCCGCTCACAGCCAAAGCGCTTTACACGCATTTTCATCCTCTCAGAAAACATCTTCTCAACGCACGTGGTAAATTATCCGCGGGAGGACTGGATGCTATGCCAAGAATAACTTAAGAGGGGTATTACCTTTTAGGAATAAGGCCTACATGGAGGATTAACTCTCTTTATCCTCTCTTGGTAAGAGGCTATATCTTTAATTTGTCACTAACCTAGGGAATGCTCAGTTTTAGTTACGGGTGGCAGTTTTACGTTTCCCTCGATCATCGTAGGAATTTTCTTCAAATGATTCAGCCACGCTTTAAAGTCATTACTGAGATTAGAACACCATTTCAGTGTTTGCTAAGATGGTGTGATCTTAATCATGGTTTCATTGCATGGGCACTCAAAACTAAATACATTTTTAGCTAGATTTATCCTAACTACAGCTTTTCTAGTTGCTCAGGGCACTAGCTCGTGAATAGTGTCAATAGCTTGCCAACGTCTTCGCGTTTTGAATTCTGGAATTATATGATAACAAGATAAAGGGAAACACCATTAAAAAGCCTTCAACAATTCCAGCACAAAGGACCAATATGCTAAAAGGACCGATGGACTCATACAAGAATACGTAAAGGTTATATTTTTTACAGCTTGCACGCGCATGTTTTTACCTATTCAGTGAGGCGACAAAATACCATATTTACCTGATATTGCGGTTGAATAACGTTGACGGGGACGTGCGCCTCATTCCACGTATCATTTTGGTCTCCAAATAACCTCCACAATAGCTCTTCGTTTTCATAGAGACCCGTAGAGTAAACATTAAGCCTTCCTACATGTGCACCCGCCATGTGATAATGAAACTTAAGGCATGCGTAAGAGGTGGCATTAGAAGGCGTAACGAATCTTGCAGTTTCTTCAGGCTGCGAAGCATCGAAATGGATATATCGACCTGTACAAAACATAAAACTTCATTAATAATAACGTTAGAAATCGCGGAAGGGAAAAGCATTTTCGTGTTGAAAGCTTGTCATTGCTTGAACATAGACCGCCTTAGTACAACTCGATGTCTGTCGTTTGACAGACATCGGGTTGAACGGATTTAACGTTAAATCCGTGGGCCCCACTTGCATTGCACATTTTCTAACGCAAGGATTTTAGTCATATGCTGCACGTATTTCTTGAGTGTTTTGTCGTTCACACCCTAGTGGGAGCGTAATTTGTACTACAAAGGTTTGGTTTAAAATACGTTCCATCTTTGTATTTGTAGTTCAGTCCTGACGAAGTTTCACTAGTAGACGAAACCGGTCGATTAATAAACTCAGTTATACAAGATTACTAGTTGTTGCTGCCTGCTGCCCACAAATCTTCTTATTTTGAAATTTTAAAATTTTAAAGTACCTAATGTTTGGCTATGTCCAATCTGATTAGCTAAGAACACAGCTAAACTATCCCGGAGTTGATAAAGACATGGCGAAAAGACTGGATAAACGATAGATGGCTCCCGGAGTGCGCGCGATTTAGCTTAGTGCATTATGGCCGAAGAGCATTGACAGGAACCCGTCAATGATTCAATCTCACCGTCTGTGATCTTTTATTCTACAGCCAATGAGGCTTGCTAACACAGCTTATACACTGCATGAATTCGTCAACTATCACTTGATTGCAAAACCCACTGACTGACTATTTTGAAGACGCGCAAATCTGATTGGCTACACACTGTCAGGGCTAATGGCAGACAGAACCAGAGGCTGATAAATCTCTGAATCGATTTGAAATGTTTTCGTGAGGCTTCTGAAATAAAAATAATATACTTTTTTGTTTGGTTGATCTTTCAGTGGGTAATATGATTGAACAATAAGACGGCTCGCTCTCTGTTTCTCTCGACTTCGATAGCCGATAGAAACCTCAAGCTCGCAGTGTATGTGTTGATTAGTTGGAATAACCAACCAATTATAGGAAAAAAAAAAAAAAAGGGAAAGGGAAGAAAAACGTCACTAACCTCCGCCAGACACATCATCGCATGGCCCAGTCCCCTCCGTCTCAGTACATCCGTGAGATAGCTTCCAGCCACTAGAACTGTTCAACAGTAGTGCCCAGTCCCTTGAGTTATCGTCAAAGTTAAGATAAACTGAAAAACATAAACCAATGGAATTAGGAACAAGGACGAAGAAAGAAGTGTTTAACTGATTGAAGGATAAAGTTACATCTGAGTAATTGCATTGTTACTACTATATAAACGACAAGAAACTTTCTGCTGTTATATTTGAGAGATTTTAATGTCATCTTACGACACCTACCTTCAGATTGCCTTTTAATTTCCTCCTCTTTCATCGCCATCTTCCAAACCTTCAATTCTTTGATCGAAATAGCCCTGCTCCATCCACCGCCATTCTCCGCTGACCCAATCATAAGCTTAAACGGCTCACTCGCCAGAGGTAAGTTTAACTGTTCTGGGGTCGCATCAGAGGCCACCAACTTTCCATTGACATAAAACTTGAGCCCGTCATCAGCAGTCCACGTCAGTGTTGCGTCGAACCATTGGTTCACGATCAGGGGATGGCGTATTTGCCAGAACGAGTTTTCTTTCCCAAAGAAAATGTCGTATCGCCCACGACGGACGGTGAAGGCCAAGCCGTTTTGAAAACTAAATATTTCTGTGAAAAAGAAATTCGAAAAAAACGAAAACCTGTGAAGCTTCCCTTGTCAGCAGCAAGTTGAATTGATACAATTTACCTGTTAGTATTTGAAGTTATATATACCTCAACTGAAATGGTGCATAATAATAAAGGATGAATCGTCAGACCCACAAAGGTGATATAAAGCTCTAGCCAAGCCTAAAAGCGGAGCTCCCAATACAATTCTAATCACGTACTCGACACAATAACCTTTAAAGAAATCCACCAAGAGGTATTCCGCTAAATCAAATGAGTTGAGCAAACAAAACGAGTAAATCTCCATAGACGAAATATAAAAATCTCTACGTGCGAATGTCAAAGAGCAAATCCTGTTCGCTTTTAACGCATGAAATTCTCAGCAAAAGATGGCGAATGAAAGAATGTTAAAGAAAACAATTCTTTAAAATCGATTTCCATTCAAGATAAAGGCAAGAAATGCGTTTAGAAGTTGGGAAACTTACAAAGGTAACAAAACAATATAATAGTTACAGCAGCCTCTGACGGATTTCGCGAAAAAGAGGCCTATTTCACTTCTACCCGTCATAGGGACAAAATATTAAAAATTACAAAAGAACACAGCGACGAATTCCAGATACCTGTTAGGTTAGTACGTTTACCGTACAACTCCATCCGTAGTCTGCAGTAGTTATTGATGCCGGTGACATGAACTCGAATAAATCTTCCGTAAAAAGATGGAACAAACCAGTTGGTGACGGCCAAATGTTGATCTGAATTTGCATCAAATTCCTAACATTCAGCGAAGGAAATATGAATATATGTCACTCGATGGTTGATCAAAGAGAATTAAACATCCTCTGATCTTCATGTACTGTAGGTGCGTTATCTAAGGATGCCGGCCTGCTGATATGCAGACACATTGTCCCTGAATAATATTTGAGGAGGATCCTCCTCCATACCGCGCCACTGTAAAAACTAAAAACTAACATTGTCTTTTTAGAACATAAAATTTCCATGGATAACTATAGCAGCCCATAGGTCCTCGATAGAAACACTCCATTGTTTGTATAAACTCCCGATTGAAGATGGTGCATAGCTGAAATGGGCACTGTTTCTTCCTTGGAAAGGGTCGCAATAGTTATTAAAAACAGCACTCTTGCAGCGCAGTTTTAAGCCCGTAGGATATGGTGTTTAGTTTCGTTTACAAATGACAACGATTTACTTGGGGGCAATCTTCAATTGATTAGCATTGATTGAACGAATGCCTACTATCCAGGTTTCCTTTAATTTTCTCCTCTCTCAATTTGGCGTGCAGGTGTTTCGACGTCATCACAGCCCTTTCCCAGGCCCTTATACACACTTTGTGTTCGACCCCAACAGTAAAAGAAAGTCTACATTCTAGGTCGTTACAATAAATCACCTTTATTTCGTCACTGCTTTGATCATAAAACTTCCAGTCGTTTCCTTCTGAACTGTACGCGATTTGGTAATTCGTTATCCACTGTAAATTTGTGTCTCTTCCCTGGGTTGCGATACACTTTACTTCCTCTTGTTGCTGTAAGTCAACCTGCGAATAAACGATATCACAGTTCATTCAGAGGAGCATATCCCGAGGTGACTCAAAAACGTCTAAATGTCCAGTGAAATACCCACACCTACTAAATGCCATTGAAATACCCTTCACCAACCAGCTCCTTCCCTCTCTATTACTTCCTTCTAGGAATTTCTCTTCCTTCCTTACTCTACTCTTAAACGGCCTTTAAAGAATGAGCTTCTCGTGGCTACCCGACCCCAAAGCTTCTTATGAATATTACCCAATTTAGATGAAGTAACAGTTTACCGAGGGCTTTTATCATGAGATTATCTGATATTTTCTCAAGATATTGAAATCCACTGATGGCGGATCCGAAAGTGCCGGCTTTTTCACGGTCACGTCACAATTGGCACCTGTTATATAATTAGCGAGATAGAAAACTAATAAACGATTTCAGAAAACTATCATAGGGTACTAAGGATCGTTCTTTTGAATCAAACCCTCTTGCCCAAAATCAGGAGTCGACCAGAGCATGTGCCAAATTAGGCCATACAGGTTGTGACTTTCCCGTGCTGATGCTGATGATTTGACATGCTCATTCATTCAAACGCAATCACCTGGAACCAATCACCCACTGTGCCAGATTCTCCAGAACGCTTATAGGGTCCCCACGTACGTGAGCCCGCATTGTTGTTCAGACGCCCTCTTAGCGGCCAGTAGTGATTGTTCGTTTTTGTCGCGTCAGATGACGATGCAGTGAGTCGTTCATTGGGGATCGTCCCATCTTCAAGGCCATGTGCCAATGAGCAGCCTTAAGAGAGAGAGAAGACAAAATAACGAAAAATGATATAAAAGGTTAACTCCGTTCAAACATCAGGAATCGGGGTCCATGGTCGCTCATCTGTCAAAGGTGAGCTAGTGTGCGTCGCTTCAAAGTGTCCCATAGCACCGGTTTCTGCATATTAAGTATTTCTTCTTCCCCCTAGATGGAATAATAGCCCATCTACAGGGTTCTAACCATCACTGAATTCGCTGGAAGGATATTTGTGCGCCTAAATGATTAGATGCGCTGTGAGAGTAAAGAATCTTGCCCAGAACCCAATAACCGTGGCCAGGGCAAGATATCGGACCTCTCAATCCACAGTCCAAATTACTATTGATTCGGCCAACACGTTTGCTGAATTGAATCATCTGCCCTGACCGTTAACCCAATATTGGGTAGTATGAAGCAACATTGTTGTATAGCAGGGATTTTTCTCCAAAAGCGTGTGCTCTTATTGAATGTTTTCCGAAGACTAAAGATTAAGAAGATTAAAGTCTTCGTCGTACAATCCAACAAATCAATTAGTGAATGGTCCCTTGGGACACCAGCTACTTTCGTTTCCTTCTAATCTTTGACATTCTCGGGAATAATATTAACTGGACTGTTTCCCTGAGGACTAGTAGTTCAGTGTTAATTGCGAGTTATCAACCTATTGCTGTTGCCCTGTTAGATCTTTAGAAGACTTTATCGAACATATTTTAACAAGTCCAGCTACAATCAATATGGGTCCATCTACAGGTCAATTACAAACCTGCATCGTAAAAATATAGTTCCATTTTCAAGCATAACACTTTTTGTTCAGTCAAAGTAATTCGAAGTTTGGAAGCCTGGAAAGGCGGAACGAATGCTTCTTTTACCACAACTCCGGCCGATAACAGGTTGAACTGAAGAACCTAAAATATAAGAGTCACTTGATTATAAAATGTACATGCATCCGTTGAAGCAGCATCTATGTAGTGCTTTAGATTTCTTGTTATCTGCGGGCGAAAATTCAGAAACAAACTTGACAAACTGCAGTTCACTACGGGAGGTGTTCTGTAGTGTTGTGACCAAACATAAGAGACGGGAAGGCAAACAAAAAAATTGAGAAAAGAAGAAAAGAGGTAAGACGAGACGAGACGAGACGAGAGAAGAGAAGGGAAGGGAAGGGAAGGGAAGGGAAGGGAAGGGAAGGGAAGGGAAG
>Ga0126338_10000284_pt1 | contig 25162 bp, 20 predicted proteins | sample OrbCmetagenome_2_FD_92529 | JGI IMG/M metagenome (GOLD analysis project Ga0126338, IMG submission 92529) | Coral microbial communities from Petempiche,Puerto Morelos, Mexico - Orbicella C C metagenome | ecosystem: Host-associated > Invertebrates > Cnidaria > Coral | place: Petempiche,Puerto... | reverse complement strand
GGATCAATAGTCATCTAATCGGCTTTACATATAAAATGAAGAATGCAAAAGCAAAAACCGACACAACGTAGGATGATTTTTTGAAGGTGTACTATATTTCGGCTGGCCAAACCAGCCTTCTTCCGGTACAATGAAAATTTTACATTGGGACGTGTTTTTATGTAGCCGATATTTTCGTAATTCCGATCGCTGGTCAAGGGGAACGAAGACGCTGGGAACGAGTTGAGCACAAAACTGAAACATTACAGCAGGCTCCTCTATTCCTAGCACGGGCATCACATGTTCTTGAAAATTCCTTTTTTGCGTGACGACAAAAATTTCTTTGGCTACACTCTTTTTTTTAATATAAGGATATATTTTACAAGAATATCGTGGCTGAAATTAGCGAAATTTTAAGAATGAATCCAAGGCTGAGATTTTGAAAAGAAAATAATTTAGTGTGTTGAAAATTTGGAAATACAATACAATAATATCATGTGCTGTTAACTGTATAAAATTCTTCCTTTCTCTAATTAAACGTCAAAACTAGCCAAAAGGCAACAAAAACGGTATGTTCGACGCTAATGAATTTTTGAAAGAAATTATGTGCGTTATATCAGGCTTTAACGCCAGCAGGTTGGCTCCAAAAGTACTTTAACACTGATCCAGACACCAACTATATTGTAATATAAGAGGAGGGCGTTGGGATTTTCGGTTTTGCGGATTTGGCCAATTTTTGGTTCGGTTTTTCGGTTTTGGTGTCTTGTGCGCTTTGCGGGTTTTCTTCAATTTAGTCTTTGGTTTTCGGTTTTTGTCAACAATGATGGCGGTTTTTCGGATTTTTCTGTCCAATACATTGTACGGTTTTTCTTGCCAAAGAGGTTACACCCCGTAGTAACTGTTATTCCAAGAGACCACTTACAGTTAGAGGAATGCATGATAGTCTCTTCAACAGCCGTTATTTGGGTCGTAACGGCTGCCAAGCAGACTATGAAAAGATAAAGATAACATCAAAGTAAAAAGCTATTTCTCAAATATCACGCAGCTGGGATAATATCTTGTGGACTTTGATCTTAGACTGTGGTCCATCGAGTTGCTATAGTTCATTTGCGAGTTGTCTCCCGGGGTTGTCTCCCCGTTTCGTCACGGTAATAACATTGCGCTCACTCGCTCCGTTCACGTGGAATAAAAGGAAAAGAGAGACTGTTTGGCTGTAAAATAAAGTAGTTTGGTTGTAAAATGCCTGAAAAACAATCAGGTTTCAACTCACAATGCGACCAGCTCCCAGTCGGCTTGACAGCTCAGTTGGTAGAGCACTGCACCGGTATCGCAGAGGTCATGGGTTCGAATCCCTTTCAGGCCTGATTTTTTTCAGGCTTTCATTTCACAACTACTTAAGTTGTGTGTATAACTGCGATGAGCAATCATGTCTTCATATCTTTCGCCGCAGTTCAAACATATGATATTTCATATATTCACTTGCAATCAAAAAGTAAATTCAGTATGTGGCGTTTCTTTTAAACAAAAATCATCTAAAATCATTTTGTCGTACAGGTTGTTTCTAGTTTCACATTGCTAGAGGTCTGTGGAGCCTTAACACAAAAAATGAACTTTTTAGACTACGGTGAGTTCTGCACTAACGAGGGAATACGCAGAAAGAACTTCGGAGGGCAAAATAAGTTTAGACGGTTTTGGGACGAAATTTCTTACGGTTTTGCGATTTTTTGCGATTTTTTGCGTGGTTTTTCGGTTCCTAATAGGCCCCCACGCCCCCCTTATATAAGAATATTCACGAGAATATTTCAACCTAAAATAAGATTATTCAGCCTCGAAAAACAATATTCTTATATATAAAAAAGAGTGTACTGGATTTCAAGCCAGTGCTTGCGTAGTCTCCTCCCAACGCTTCTCCCCCCACTAGTGCGGGAGAAGCGTTGCGTGACGACCCTAATAACGGCTGCGGAGGGGACTAGTGCTTGCGTGATGTGTAATGTGTTCCATTGCCTGATGGAAAGTATACGTATTTCCGGTTGTCGAAACATCGACAGCCGGAAATACGTCAGCGTTCGAAGGTTAGCTGGCCTTGAGCTCGTGAAAGGGCTCCAACCAGACAAAAGTCCCTATTCCAGGATTGGTTGGTCGAATTCTTTCTTTTTTCCGATGTTTTTATCCTTTCGGTTACGGCTGCTGCAACCCGTGGCTGCTTTTGGCTAGTTCAGGTTGGCTGCTACTTAAGTCACGCAATGTACATGTACTGGTTAAACTTCCGGTTGCCGCAAAGCACGAACGTGATACTTAGATCATGTGACCCCAAAAACTTCCACTTCTTTCACTTGCAAATCAGCTAGCGCGATCGCTGTTTGCAGTGTTTGTTATCGATTGACGTACCATATATCAGCTTCAGCAGTCTGTCGAATGAACACAAAGATCTGAATTAAGCAGTAACGTCAACGATGACTGGCTATGTATCTGTTTCGTCCAGGACTTCTCAAGCCCTTCTTGTCAGGTAAGCCAGTCGAGCTCTTCGGCAGTGGCAGAGGTCTGGAATGCTTTGAATGAGGATATCGACGCGAACAGCTTAATTTTCCCTAATTTACTACTTCGCTACGAAGACCTCGAGTGCAAACAACCTATGAGGCACGAAACGCTTTATTGATTGATCATGGAAGTTAAACTTAACCCAGTTTGATGGAACTCGACTGTTTTAAACTCTTCCGGCCTCTTAGTTCCGGCCGGCTATTTTCAAACCTTACGAGAAAACTCTTTTTACTGATTGCAGCGTAGAAAACCAGAAAGAGTAACAGATCGAACACTTTTTGTACAGTTCACAGCTTACAAGAGTAAAAAGGCTATTCCATGATTGCGTTCAGCGAACGTAGATTACCCGGAAAAGTCCTTACGCCCGCGCCCGCGACCGATGCGATCGAAACCTCACTGACGATCTACCGCTTAGATTGTAGTTTCAGACACACCTTGAAAAATTTTACGTATCCAACCAGACTCTCTTCGTGACTCTCGGAAGGTCCGAGCAAGTGGTCTGCACATAGTTGTAAGCCCGTAGGTTGTACATGTTTGTACTGTAACTTGTGTCTCTTCGAGTGCTTTAGATGGAGCTCAACTGGGGCCTACAAAACACTATATCCCTCAGTAAAATAAAATACAGTGTATAAAGAATATCAATTTTTGACCTTGCCCTTGAGGGTGAACTGTAACTATGATGTACTAGCCTAACAGTCATTCTCACCAGTCTCCCCCCTCCCCCCCTCCCCACTCCAAGAAAAAAAATATATTACTAGCATGATTATTATTTTACAATTATGTTAATACAATCATTTCACCTCTACAGTACTTCTATAATTTGAATTTTATTAGAAATTCAAGAAAACTTCACTTCACAACAGAAATCACCTGCCTGACTACAAATTTTTCCACTAACAAACACAGCTTTCATTACATGCTGAAACATGTTATTATTCATTATTTCTCCATCTCAAAAAAATACCAGAGTTTGGTACAAAAGAACCAATAATTTATTCTTGTCAAAAATGTCGTGATCTTAGACCATAGTTAGTAACTATGCTCAGACCAAGGGACTCGACAATGGCTCCAGTTACTCTCTACAATACTTTTCTAGTAAGAACTTATATATTGGAGTTTATGACATGACTAAGTTAGGTCAGAGGGCCAACTACTATAATCATGGCCAACCAGATTGCTCCATTGCCAGTCCAATATTCTCTGGCTGGTTAATTGGCATTTTTTACATAATTTTCGGAAAGACCTTACTTTCACATGAAAGATTCCTTTTCTTTTTCTTTCAACTCTTTTTCCCTTCAAGTGAACATTGGTGTGTAGGCCTGTTTGGCTCCCTGTCAGAATTGCACACTTGAAGTTTGTGATGTTTTTCCCAGGCCATGATTATGGCATTTTTCTAAACATTTTCAGTCATGTAGTAAATCTCTTATTAACCCTGAAGCTTGCTTAGGACTGAACTGGGAGAATATCAGTCTTCTGTCTGTCAGTCTACCAAGGCCTCAGGCTGATATTTTCTCCCAGTAAGGCCCTCGCACCTAATCAGTAAGAGATATAAATCAACTTTTTCAAAGTGGACACTACTGTAAGGCAGGCACCTATACAAGGAGTCACCAGATTGAGATTTCACTGTTTTCCTTAACGGAATTTATACAAAATACAATAACTCTCTTCTCACTTACACATTATAGACCATCAATGTGGCAGCAATTCACAGATTTTGCAAATGTACTAAAGGCATTTATAGGAACAAGCTACCTGTCTTTGCCATTTGCATTTTATCAAAGTGGATTAGTGGTGAGTTGAGGTGTATGACATGAAAAGTAATTTCTGCTTATTTGAAAGGCCTTTCAAAATACAGAAGAATGGCATTGTTCTTTTTGAAATATCTTTTTTCGTTTTAGAGATATTGATGTTTTCTGTTATGCAAATTAGATCAGTGATGATGTCATAAGGTTTGCAACTAAAAGTGGTGAAATACTGAATAAATGATGTCTCTGGAAATATTAAAGCAGTGTTCTTGAAACTTGGCACCACAAATGTGCATCACAAAAGAAACAAACTGACACCCTTAATGCTGCTGCGATGACAACAGTTTTGCCGCTGGTGCTGTCTGAATAAAAACTGAAATTCCCAGTTTTTTGTCTTTATCAAGGACCATCTACCCCACCCAATCTAATGGTGGGAGTTAAGACAATATGGGAACTATGTCTGTTCCAAGTAGGAGCCTTTGTCTCACTTTAAAGGTTGCAAATGGGGATATTTAGTTTTTTGACAGAAAGAGGCTGGAGCTGAAAGAGTTGCTATGGCAACAGCACTGTGGCTGTCATTTTGTTTCTTTTGTGATGTACATTTGTGGTGCCAAGTTTCAAGAACACTGCTCATCACTGCTCTAATTTGCATAATAGAAAAACATCACTAAAACAAAAAAGATATTTCAAAAAGAAAAACACCATTCTTCTGTATTTTAAAGGCCTTTTGCGTTCTTCTCGCCCCCAGGATCTCGTGTGGCCATTCTTCTTGCCACCAGGATCTTGTGCGGCCGTTCTTCTTGTCCCCAGGATTTTGCTTGGCCGTTCTTCTCACCCCCAGGATTTCGCGCGGCCATTTTTCTCTCGCGGTTTTCTTTTGTGTCACGCACGATGGACAAAGCGAAAGAGGGACTACTTGTAGTCTACTATGCCACTCTTCCAGATTATCTGGGTTCCTCCTGGATATAGACTGAATCTCCCAGTCTCCCATATAGGTCACCAGATCTCCCAGACAATGCAAATGAAAGAGCATAAAATGCTAACAGTTTTCAGACATATAAATTTTGGCTTTTTCTGGGGTAAACCTTTTGGATAGCTGATGTTCTTTTGTGGTTGAATTGGAGGAGCTCTTAAAACCTACTTTGAACAACTGTTTTTAAGGGTTAAAGAAGGTAAAATTGGCGATCTCCTAGATTTCGAATTTTTAGGTTGTTATCTTGTTGCAAACCTGGCTGATAAGTTAGTACCTGTAAATTGTTTTCCTTAAACTGAAATGCTTTAATTAATAGATGTTTGAAAATACTGATTTAAATTGCTCATTGCTATGACATTCACTAACATGATTCTTTGTTACATACTTACAGCTTGGAGCAGTTTCACTTGTAATCATTGCCACAATAACAGACCATTGTTGTCAGCTTATAATTAAATGCAAAAATGCAGCTGTTGAGATGATTCTTAACTCGTCTCCAAGATACCAAGAGTTACAAACAGAGGAGTGCTATGAGGAGATGGCAAAAATAAAGGAGACTATTGAGAATGAAATGACTCTGGGTGACATTGGAAAAATTGCTGTTGGACCATGGGGATTGAGACTTGTTAACACAGCATTAGTTATAACACAGACAGGATTCTGCGTTGCTTATTTCATATTTATGGGAAATACCATAGCGGAAATGTTTCCCATTGCTTATAAACCTCACAATGTGACACCTGTTAAAAAATCAATGCTCTTAAATCCAACTGGTCCAGCCACAGGGTCACCACATGTACCCACTTCCGTGCTAAGGAACTCATCTTCAATGATACCTCCTCTAGAAGGCACAAGTACAGCACCTCTGTTTGTGCTTATTGTGCTAATTCCTCTGCCTTTCCTTGTTGCAATGGCCTATGTGCGGAGTATTCGAAAGCTTGGACCTATTAGTGGGATTGCCAATGTAACTCTACTTGCTGGATTTTTTGGGCTACTGACATTTCTGTTGAAAGGTAAGAGTTTAGATTTTGAAGTAATTTAAAGTAAGTTGCATTAATTTCTTCAAATGTGTCCAAGTTGCAGGACTGCTGATGTTTTATTCAACCAAGCCTCAGGGCCAAGCTAGAATTTTAATATATTGAAATTGGCCTAGTCCCTCTATAAAACGAGCCTGCAATGAATCATGGTATTTTTTTTCATCATCTTGGAATATATTTGTCTTAATGAATTCAACTACCATGATTCCATGCAGGCTCGTCTCATAGAGGAAATTGGACATTAAGTGGAAGGATCATTACCTCAGGTGTTGCCACATGGGTTAGCTGTTTGTGTCAACATTGCATGTATAACAATCAATTTTCTAAAAGCTGACCTTCACAAAGGTCACTTGTATCTGCAAAGAATCCTCTTTGCATTTTTATAAGTCATGACTGAATTCCTTAAGGTTACCGTATACCTTCAGGGGTGTCTCGCGTCCAAGCGATCTAGCACGTTCGGTTTAAGCGGTAGATACCTAAACCCCTATATCAAATTAAAGCCTATAGAGCTGGCTATCAAACTATACCGAGAATTTTGAAATGAAATGAAGTGCCGATTTTTTCAGGACCACTAAATGCGAGCACCCTAATCACCTTTTGGAAGCTACAAGACAAAGTGAATTTTGTTTTTTGCCAATTAATTTTTTTCCCAGGTTTAAGGACAAAAAGCACTAAAAAAGCGTGTCTGCATTTTGCCATATTCAATTGTAGTAAAAACTTACAGAACATTTTCGAAGTAGGATTTAAAAAATGTGAAGTGACTGTACAAAAATCGCTCTCGGAGAAAAAATATTTCGAAATAAACAATTCGCAGGCATGTTTTTGTTTATTATACCGGTATGTTAATCTAGCTACTGTCCAAATTTGAGGGAGATCGAAGAAATTCCCTTTGAGTTGTAACTCTTTTAAGTGCCTGCTTCAAGCGAAAAAATTTATTCGAGAAAACAGCGCCAATAAAACATCTCTTGCTTCCCAAACAAACTCTGCCCACAAACGCCTTCAACTGGGTTGTCAGATCACTGAGCCAATCAGTGTTTGGAAAGTTTTTTTCTCGTGGTGAAATTTACGCATGAATCTCCAAAACACCCTTGTGTTTTGCAATAGGCTCAAGGCAGAGAGATAATTTTTCTGTAGCTCGGTTTTTCTTGAAGCTGATCTGGCAAAATGGGGAAGACGAAAAAGGATACAAATGCTAGAGTGGCTGGGCAAAGAAAACAAACAAGAAAGCACGGCAGAGCAAATGTGCATGGATAATATTCCAATGGATCTCAACGAGTCTGACGATTCATCGTTATCGGACTCAAACAAAGAGTCACTGTCAAAATCGCTGTTATCGATGTCAAATTCCCAAACTTTTACAGAACCTTTCTCTTCTCTTGACTCGATCTTTTTGCCCGCTTGATACAATAGCCATAGCTTCATCCACGAGGCCAATTTTCACTTCTTCACTCCGAGAACAACTGATGTATTTTTCATTTGTTCTTTGCTGTTTTCGCTTTTTCGAACTGGTCCACGGAGTTTTCCGTGGTCCATGTTTACTTATAACTTAATAGAATTACACCTAATACGAAAAATGCTTGGATTAACAGTGCTGATTAACTGAGTAGAGGTGAGTAGCCAGCCAATTTGTGGTATCGAGATAGGTGATATTCCCGCGAAAGTCATCTCGGTTGATTGCATACCCGTTGTAGGGCTGTCAATCAAGAGGGAACTTTTACTTCCGGCCATAACGTAAAACCTCCATTTCTCCGCCAATATTTAGTTTTTTTTTCAATTTTTTTTTCAGAAATTAGAGATTACTCTTCGACCATTACTTTGACCCAAAAATCCAAATTTGAAGAAAATTGCCGATCTGAAGGTATACGGTAACCTTAAAACTGCCTTTAAATAAGTACTTTAATTATTTAAATTGGTGCTAAATTCTAGAATACATCTACATAATTAATTGAATCATTTTACATACATGAATACAGAATACATGTACATGATTAATTGAACCATTTTTATCATTTGTGTGAAGGGCTGCGTTTTAAGTTGAAAGATGTGAGCCTTGCTAGACTGTCTACCTTTCCGATCTTCTTTGGCCAATTGACTGGAGCTTATGAAGGAATAGGAACCGTAAGTCTTGAGATTTTATTACAGTCAATAAGTTTTCCTGACACTTAAATCAGTTTCAAGCATCATAATTTTTTTCAAGTAGAGTAGCCCTAACTTGATGACAGATGGTAAATGCTGTTTTTATGATTTTGTTTTGTTTTATGCAAAAATTAAATTAAATTTGAAAAATAATTACTATATTACTGAACTTTTTTGGAGTGTTATCAAAAACTAAATAACTGAGTGCAGATGAAGTCTGATTATTTGTTTAGAGTTACATGTATGAGTTCTTAAATCAGTAGCATCTTTGCTTGAATGAATGAATGAATGAATAGCCTTTATTTAAACACAACAATCATTTGAGGGGATAAAATTTACTTAGCTTCTGCGACTTTTAGGTACCCAGTGCTAAGCATTAGCCTGCAACTGTAACTTCTTTCATTGCTAGCCTTAGTTTTCAGGCCTAGTGGGATTTGTGAGCCCAGAATCAGATACAGCTATTTTTGCACCATGACATTGTTATACAACTGCTTCATTTATTGTTTAATGTAGGTGATACCTATTGAGTCAAGCATGGCAGAGAACAGGCCCCGTTTCCCACTGTATCTTCACCTGGCACTTGGGATAGTCTCCTCCATTCTTGGTTCATTTGGAATGCTTGGGTACACTATTTATGGCAGCAATGTCCCTCAGATAGTAACAGATACTCTGCAAACGGGTATAATGGCACAGCTGGTTCGAGTGACACTTATCGTAGCTGTCTTAATGACATACCCTCTTCAGCTGTACCCAGTTATTGAAATTGCAGAGTCCATCTTTTTCACCAAAGTCCATTCTAGAAACAAGTCTCACATGAGTGAGATCATTGCAGGTCCAAGTGTGGAACCAGGAAGCAACCCAGTCTCTCCCCCTGACCCCTCCATGGGTGAGTCACAATACCCAGTGTTAGATTCATCAGGTGGTGTGTCTACCAGTATACAAGATGAGACTGAAGTTCTCATACCAAACGATACTGAAGAACTTCAATATAAGGTATGACGTCAAGTAATACTATGTACATTAAAGTGGAATATGTGATTTTATGCTGAGAGGATACAATAATTAAGTAATTTTATGAGTTCTTGCTGTTGTCAATCATAGGACAAGGGGGCCCTTTTAATTATATTCTTCAGAGATACTCCCAACAATGACACTGGCTAAACTACATATAAAACCATGAACTATGAAACATTCTTTGATCAACGGTGCCACCTTGTTCCCAGCCAGTGCAGCTACGTTTAGTCCTGTCATCAGCAGTATCATTCTACAAGTGCTAGTTCTTTTAGGTGTGTCATATACTGTAATGTTCAAAACTTGACAATGCTGCAGTGGAACTTAATTTTGATGGTACTGAGTAAGTGAGTGCATAATGTCAAGAAATACACAAAATATGTACAAATTATTATCGGTAGTTCCCGTTGTAATTAATTTGGAGATGAAAATCTCTCTTGCCAATATGGGAGTGCAATCTTTTTCTTGAACAGTGGGCAAATAACCTCACCTGGGTGTGTGGGCATGTAGTAATTTTAAACATGGTAAGACAAAATTCACCGATCTTGGTTAGTCAAAATTGTAAAACTGTTCTGGCTATTTTTCATTCCATAGGCTGCACCCTGGAAGAGAAATTTACTACGTACTGTGTTGGTTCTCGTAACAGCTGGAATTGCTGTTCTTCTCAAGGATGAATTTGCCTATGTAAATGCTTTTATTGGTTCCTTAGGAAGTTCGGTGTTGGCGTACATTTTACCTTGCACTTTTCATCTTGTTCTATATAAACACACCAATTCTGTGGGTGTAGTTATCAAGGACATTGTCTTCGTTATATTTGGTATCGTAGGTGGTGTTGTGGGTGTTGTCATTACTGTCCAAAATGTAATCAAGCACTTGACATAGCTAAACCCAATATTGACTCTTATTGTAAACTGAAGGGAGAGGGTTACACGCCATGTTTATTTTGACATGAACTGGTTATTTTTCCCATGGACATAATAATATTACAGTCGAACCTCTCATAAGTGGACACCTTTGGGACCAGAAGAAGGGCTGCTTGAGGTGGCTCAAAACAGCTTCCACTACTTTCTTAGACTTAATTAGATTTTGATAGGTCATTACAACCACTCTTTATCAGTTGATGCAGCAATCATGGTATCAGAAAACTGTGCAACATCAGTGAACACGTTCTCATTTTCTATCATTTTCGTGACACAGTAGGTTACAATAGCAACAGTATTACTTGCTAACACAACTGTAATTTTAGTTTTAATTACTTATATTTCAAAAATGGCACATGAAAACCATCTTTTTAAATCAAATTTTGATCAGCTGCATAAGATGTAACTTAAGGCAGAGTTTAAATAAATTCTGTTCATGGGGTTCAGAGCCACCTTAAATTTTCAAAAAAATTCAAAAAGGTGTTTGCTTTTGGGAGGTTAAAAATGCAGCTTTTGTATGTGGCTGGGACCATTACCGAGTGGCCGCTTACAAGAAGTGTCTGTTAACGGAGGTTTGACTGTACTATCAAATTAAGGGAAACCTCCAGATAATAGTTTCTAAGATAGGAAAACACTAAAGAAGTAAAAATAAACCAAAAATTGACAAGGATGGCTTTGACTGAGGAAGATTAAGGCCCAGTTTAGATGGTACAACTTTGCTGGATACAACAACCTTGCAGTAAGTGCACAGCAAATTGTTTTGTGTAAATCAAACGTACAATTTTGCATTCAAGTTGTACATGTAGGTTTCTTTTACACAAATCAATTTGTGTTGCTCACTTGTTATGTGCGGCAAATCATAGCATCTAACATGGCCCTAAAACATAATACCACTTAACTTGACACAAATTGGCTGACTCTTTTGCAAGAGGCACTGTCTGTTACCTAGCTTCTGCCCTCTGCAGCCAGAGCTAAAGGTGTCAACTTGAAACAGTGCTTCATAAAGAGAAAACAATTATATTATTTAAAGTAAGTACATGTCAGTTACTGTCAAACTTACAGTAGAAAGATTCCAGACATATTTTAGGTGTCCACTTAGCACCCTCTCCCCCATCAAAAGTCATTGAAAACAAATAGGTCCCTCAATCTATTAGAGATGATTAGAATGTTAGATGGTTAATGATAAATACAGTTCTGGAAATCTCTACTGCATTCACCAAAGCTTAATCTTAACAATCTAGGGATGAGGATGCAAGTTCTTACCACAGTTTATCATAATTTTATATTTTGTGTAAGTTTTCTCTGGAAGAATGTGGTAAACATTTTTAAAAAGATGATCAAGGTTCTCATTCACATAACGGTTTTGACCTCTTGTTACATTTGGGATGGGATTAAAGGGCATATTTTTTTTTACAGATTAGTCCTGTTTTAGAAGTACATTCTTATTTGAAGGTCAAAATGGCCAGCAAGTTATCTGAAGTTTATTTATCACAAAAATGGAAGTAAAATGAAAGATAAAATTAAAGTGTTGAATTTATCATAAATTAGCATTATTTAGTTATTTACACTGTAGCATTCCTTCTGTAAAAAAACCGTGGTTCACAATTTTTGTACACTTTTTTTTTAACAATAAGTGGGAAAGAAATTTTAAAAAAATTTTAGCATTCTCACATTCTTTCACACGTATTCTATTTAATATATGCCATTCGCTTGCTATATTCAAAAAAAATTTTTAGGTCTATTTTATTATTTTCTTTTTGTCCATCAAAGACAGCAGACTGGCTGTTGAAAGCTCACAACTTCAAACAATTTTACCAGAGAACGTTTTTTACTTCTTTTACAATTTCCGACATATTTTGTTTGTTGTGACCAATACAAATTGAAGAAGTGTTGGGAGTGCAGTCAACACGGTAACACGTGATCTAATGTGATTGGTTGCAATAAACAAAACCATCAGAATATCAACAGAGTTTTGCAGTAATGAAACGGTGTGGAAAGCAAGTTTAATTTGTTAGAAAGAAGTTGTTTAAAAGTTAATGGTTAAATGGTTCAAAGACAGCACTTCTTGTTTAAAGTTATTGGGAGGACTATGTAGATATGTAACAAGTGATGTCCTTCCCAGATTTTTCAACACTTAAAATCCCTTCATTTCTCCTTGGTTAACATTGGTTTTCAAATTATCATTAGAGACTGACTAAGTTTGACTATAACAGTATTTGTCATATGGCGTTCTTGCATTCACATCTGCAGCTAGATAGGCCTAATGATTAGTGTGTTGGATGGAGTGGTTCAGCTTCAAGCTCTGCCCAGGGTCTTTGTTTTCTTGAGCAGTGCACTTTCTCGCACAATACCTTTCTTTACCTAGGCTTATAAAAAAAGCACTGTTCAAATGCTAGGGGGAACATAGACCCTATTCATAAATGGCTGCCAATTATGAATTCTTTAGTAAGTATTAAAATTAGCCAGACTAACCTCATTTTTGAGTTGATAATTCAAAATAATTTGTACTCTCAAAAGAGTTTACTGAGGCTGATTTAAATGCATACAAAATAATTTTTGATTGGCAGCTATTTATGAGCAGTGTCTATATAATGGACTAGCATCCCTTTAAGAGGTAGTGACAGTACTGAATAGAAAGGCCATCTGATCCTTTGGACTGGAATTGACTACAAAAAGGGCATTTTCACGTTGCCTTTGCCTCCCTGTCAAAACAAGTCATTCTGCAAAACCATTTGCATGAAAAATGTGTTTCATCTGCATGTTCTTTTTGTGCAAACCAAACTCTTATCTATATGAAAAGGTTTTGCACAAGGACTTGTTTGCAAACCGAGGCAAAAGACCATTCTGAAATGGTTCTTTCTTTTTATCTTCCCACATCCACTTTCAGAAATGATGATGTCAAGAGCAGTTAGTATGTAAGGCTGTTATTATCTGATCAGTAATTATATGAATTTAACCAACCTTTAATTTCAATGAGGATCTTTGCTATGGAAAAATTACCATCTATAATGTTATTAGTGTTTCCCTTGAAAATTAGCTAGTTTTTCTTAAAATTTGTAATAGGAAGAAAAAGAGTAAGTTCTGTTACACATACCTCAGATTAGTGACAGAAGTAGGTGAAAAATATGATATTTTGCGCATAATGAAAAAGTACCAGTATTATTTGTCACTATTTTTGCAGGTCTATGTAAAGAAAAACAATTTAAATGAAAATCTGTTAATATTGCAAAAAAGAGTGTAATCCTTATTTTTAAATACTGTACTCATGAAATAAATATTTTCCTTCCTCAGTGGAAAGTTTACAATGAAAGAATACTTAATGATAATCTTACTACAAAAGTAAAAAAATTCAAGATAATTTTTTTAGAGCCTAACAGATGGGGTTTTAACATTGTAGTTTTGAAAATGTGGTCCAAATTTCTCATTTGAACTGCAGTCTTGATGTGATTCCTCTGAGCTCACTCACTTGGACCCTATTAATAATTAATTCCCCACATAAAAAGACAAAATTTTGTCTTTTTATGTGGGGAAGAGTAACCTGTAGTAACTGTTTTATCATTCTTAATTCTGTGATACAATTAAGTCAATAAAAGCGATAATGATGTCAGTTGATTTTACTTGCAGTGTATTATATTTTAGCATACACAGAGCAGTGACTTGACTTTTTATAGACAAAAGAAGAGTTTAAAAGAGTAGAATGTTTTCTGTTGTGTGTGGGTAATGTACTCGAAAATCTGTCCGAGACAGTAGTTTGTTTTCCAACAAAGATTAATCTCAATTTCACATATAAGCAATTGAGTTCATTCAAATTGTTTTCTGTGATTAAAAGTGTGTGACATTCCCACATTCCCTTTGAAACAGATTAACCTGAAAACAGAGAGACTGCAGTATTGTCACTTGGGATGTTTACATTGGGGTCTACATCCTAAATGGTAATAATAACTTGTTTATTGATAGTCATTTAAATGTAAAGCAAAAACTTTTGACAGATAGTTCTGCATTCTATATTTCAAAATTTGACGTGTACGACATGTGGTTTGTGTGCAAAACCGATTATTTGTACATTTTGTACAAAAATAAATGATTCTTCATTTGTAGCCCTTCTATATTTTTAGAAACTATCAACAGGTTCTAAATGTCGTTCCTGAAAGAACTGGTGTCTTTGACGTTCAACAGAATCACTTTTTGGAGCAAAAAATGATGTTATTGAGGCAGTTCCTGGGGGTGGTGAATCTCCATCATCATCATCATCATCATCCCTAAAAATGTGCAAAGAAATTTTCCAAACTTGATGAAAACAAGAGGGATGAAAAGCTAATGTTGCATGGCTGTCCCTTTTGTTACAATTCAAGAGATATTTCATTGCTCTCTGATAACCATGGCAACTGTCTGGGTGGTGACAATGGCACACAATAGTGCCAAATCATAAACGTAAAGAACATTATCTACTCCAAAAGTGAATATTTGCTTTACATATTTACCCACTTGTTTTGTTATTGTTGTTGTTGTTGTTTTTGTTTTGTAAACAGTTAGGAACAAAACCAAGCATTGATATGCTAAGCTGAAGCTGCTGATGTGGTTCATGCATGTGAAGCCAGACTTCTCTATCTGATTTTAATATGACCAATTTGAATAAGACTGAATGGCATACTTTTGCAAAACAACCACTTCTTGATAATTGCAAAACATTTTCTAGAAAATGTTATTTATTGCTCACCAATGCACAGCAACTGCTTTGTTTTCCAAGATATTGCTACAAGTTGACCAGCTAAATCGAACAAGTTGAGGAAAGCCAAAAACCTTGTCTGTTGAATCAGCTAACCACTTTTTAGTAGTGGGATCTATAACAAGGAAGTTAATGGCAATGATATACTAGAGCTGAATGAACTTGATTAATATGTATTTTTTCACTAGTCAAGCTGTTAATGAAGCATTCCAAATATTTATGTGTACATTGTAATGCAAAAGTTTCACTAATTCTAAAATTATTGTTCAGGGCTTGAAAAAAGTGCTGTCAGGTCATCTGGGACAAGTAAATTCTCCTCCAGGGAAAGTAACTTTTCACTCTCACTTGCCGGATGGGCAAGGGATCAGGCAAGTCATCTTCCAACTAAATCATTAAAAGAGCAAACTAGGACTTGCCCTGGACAAGCAAAAGTTAGGGCTACTTGTCCCAAGGGCAAGCTGGAATTCAAGTTTTTTTTTTTAGTCCTGTTGTTGAGATAGCAGGTTGAGCAAAAAATTAAGAAAAGAGGTGAGTGAATAATATTGTCTGAAGCAAAGAGAATCCTTGACTTTTGAAAGAAAAGTGGTGGCTTACAAACTTAAAATTCTTTAAAATGTATTTAAGTTTGTTGTGGAGAATGTATAGTGTTAAAATGGAGGAAATGTTACTTATAAAACAAGCTCTCATTTCCTCTATTTTATTTCTGCATCCCAGATGTTTTGATTCTCAAACTCCAAGGTAGAACACTATTACAGGACAAGGCAAAACTACCCATGGTAAAAGAGTCTGAAAATGTTAAATATAGTACCTGATGGGTAACCAGAGCCATGGTCTTTGCTAAATTCAATGTTTTCAGGAAATCTCCATTCTTTCAACACTCTGTCTCTGGCAACCTGGTAAAGAGAAGACACAAATGCCAATAAGGGTTGTGTGTAAGAAAGCCCAAGATAAGAAACCTGTATTATATACATGTAAAATGTCAGCAATGCCACCAGTTTCTCAGTTACAGTACAAATTGAGCTCTGTAACCATTTTCTGGGAAAACTACCAAATGTATGCTAATACCCAAGTCTGGGGCTCACATATTGAAGAAATCTAAAAGAAGATTAGGGGCTAGCATGTAGTTTAACCGAACATTAATTAGGGCTCTTTTCACATGCCCATATTAGCCTGTGAACAGGCTCCCGGCGAGGATGGAAAAAAATTTTGGCAAGGGCAAAACAGAAGAATTCGGAGAGCAAAACGATCAGGGCGGGGACGTTCAGGCTCGCCAGGAGCCTGTTCACAGGCTAGCTCCATATAATAATATTTATCATTCACTCAAAAAAATTTTACCCTAAAATTATTTTAAAACAATTAGCACTGTGCGATGTGCACATAATGACAACTGTATTAAATGTACAACAAGTATAAAAGAGAACTAAACAACTCACCTTTGCACAGATGCTTGCCGCACTGACTACAGGAAATTTAGCATCAGCCTTGGGCGCCACAGTGATCTTAAGTCCTGGAAATATCTTTTGAAGCTTGTCTTGATATTTCTCTGCAACTCCCACAGTGTCAACATAAACCTAAAATATTCCAGAATTCCAATAGAAGGAGAGTATTATTAATAATACTAAATGTTAATTCGTTGCCACAGTCTGCAGTCTACATTTTACACTGACCAGTTTAATATATAGATTTAGCCAAGCCTAAAAGTAGAGCTCCTGGGCTGGGTTGTTCAAAGCCTGATTAGGATAACCCTAGAATTTTGATTTTAGTTTTGTAACTTTGCAGTGAAGTTTTCTGTACATTGTTTGGCCTTCTGTTTTGAGTTTGAATAATCTCAAAATACACAAAACAAAACATTTGTGTACAATAAATATTTATACTTCTGTTAACTTTGAATCCTGGGTTAGCATTAACTAGCTTCCGAACAACCTGGTCCTGTTTACAACAAGTTAACCTTTCATAAGCCCGTGAGCCAATACAATACCAGCTCTTGGTCAGCAGTCAACTTCAAAACTTGAGCCCACGATATGGTCACATGATACTGGTCAGCAGATACCTTGTTTTGACAGGTGTCAATTGACCATGACAAGAATGTCCAATATCAAAGAAGGAGGCTATAAATCAAGGCTGCATGTCTCTCACACTGTCAACCTTTTAGCGAGAGTATGGCCGCCATCTTGCACGATACCGTCATTGTTGTCGTTCATACACGCCCACGAGCAATACCGCAAGCCATGATAACCATGAGAAAATCAATTCATGGGTTTCCTTTTCTTTCCTATATGGGTATGGGCCTCTGCTATGATATTGTAATATTTTGTTTTAATTGTTATAAAGAATAAATTCTTACTAACCAAGCGAGAGGGCTGCACTGGGGAATATTGGCCTGAGATAGTGGCAGTATGGGCCAATCGTTGCAAGGTCCATAGGACCAATACTCACCACCTTGCCATAAAATAATACAAAATATCTATGGACAGAAACAAGTCTGGTACTAAGTCCTTCCTACTGCCTAACCTATGGTAAACTGCTACTAATACAAATGTATGTAAATTAATATTTTATATTTTTTTATAATTGTGAACATCACCTCATGTACATTGATGCCACTTGAGAGAAGAAGGTTGATCAATCCAATAGCAGTATCATGAGACACTTCATTCAGGCTGTACTTTGTTCTGCCAAGATTAAAACACAACAATTTTCAATTTGCTTGCCACGGAATGTACTTGGGTTCCTTTTAACAAGGGGGGGGGGGGGGGAGGGAACATAACCCTGAAAATTGTGGGAAAGACGACTTCTGGGAAAAAAACCCCTTCTTTTGTTGTTTTTTTTTTTGGCAAAATAAAAAAAACAAATATTTTAGATTTGGTGGCGCGGGGGTTGAGGTGGTTTTTTTTAAAAAGGGGGGGGGGGGGGGTGCAGGAACAGTAGCCTGAGAATGTGTGGTAAGACTGCTTCTAGGAATAAATCACTCTCAGCTTCAATGAATGTGAAATAGTGTCTGTCATCAGGATATAACTTTCTGCAAAATACTTCACAATTAACTAATTCTCCCTTGGCCAACCCGCAAAAAACACAAACTTAAACTCCTCTCATGTAAGAAATGGGAATTATCTTGCGCATTCTGGATTGACTATAAATATCTACTTCATTGGCTGATATCAGACTTCACCATGGAATATTACACAGCTAGCTTTGTGTGTAGGTAAGATGAACCAAATCATATGCTGTGGTAGGCTGAATGATTACAAAATATTCAATAGTTTGGAAATAGTGGTGCAAGAAATAGACTTACCTTCTTAGCATACTCTTTGAAAGGTAGTTTGGGGACAAAATATTAATTGCCCAACCAATGAACTCTTTGTTTTCGTCAATGATTTGAAAGAGATCCTCACGTTGTTCTTCTGTTAGTGTTTTAGAATCTGACAAAACAAAAACAGCTCATTAAATCTGAAGTACAAAATTTTAAAATAAAAGAAAACTTTTGTGATGAGCCCAGTCTGCCCTAGTTACACAATTATTGTATGCTTCAGTTCACCCAGAGTAGTTCTAAACAAAATGATTGAAACAGTAGGTAGAAAGGTAGGTAGGGGTGCTATATAACATGTAGTCTGTATTTTGGTATTTTTTCCCAGTTATCAAACAAGAAGGTGAAAACTTGAGAGAGAAAACTCAAGACAAAAAACCTCAAAATCTTGATTAACACTTGATTGACATCTCAATCTACACTAAAATGACACTCAATTGACACTTGATTGACAGTCAGTCGATAGTCAGCCGAGTGTCAACCAACTCATTTGCATCTATCAATACTCAATGTTGTCTGCGAAAATTAGTTGACTCTTGACAGACTGTTGACCAAGCGTCAACACCAATTATTTATTCAATTACAAACATGCTTTAAGGTAACATGGAATCACATGACAATAACAACCATGTGTTTGATTGGTTTCATCGCTGGTCCATTTCTGATCTGTCATTGCCTTCTCCAAAACAAAGCTATTTGTATTTAAATTTTGGGTGGCTGCTTAAATATGCATCAGTCAATTTTAGCTGTGCCCATGCCCCCCTCCCGGGTCACCCCTAGGAACTGATATTTGTTAAAAACAAACTGACTAATGTCCCATGCTTGGCTGGGACAAACTAGTTGTTCAAACGCCCTGGGGTAGTGGCTCAAAAAATTTTTTTATTTTCCCTCATTTTCTCTCTTTTACTTTAACTAAGATCTAAGCTAATTCAGACCAAACTAAGTCCTAGCTAAGTCTTATTTCCTGTGATAGTGTAAAAAAGGTCATAATTTCTGCAGGCCTAGCATGTGGGACTAGCATCTCCCGTTAAGACTTACGTCCTATCTAGATGTATGGGAAAACTGCTATATTTAGCGATGATGAATTAAAACTTCGATTCACTAACCTGCTACTCCAAGACTTTTTACTTCTTCCGATTTTGACAGTGGAAAATAGCAAATTCCATAAACCATCGGCCCTACAAATTCGAAATGGTTCCATCATCATCGTGTTCATCGGCAAAGATACTAAAAAAAATGCTTTCTTACCGAGCACAGGCCCTCTTCCTGCTTCATCAATCCCTATACAACATGGTTCCCCCATTGTTATGTCCGGTATCATGGACTTTACCGTCAAATTTCTTGAATTATCTTCTAACGAACTGAGATCCATGTTGGAGAAACAGGCGGCGACCGGCGGCGACTGTATTTCGCGCGCGATTACTGCAAGCTGAAGTCGAGGCTAAAGCGACTTTTGAACGAGACATTACGAAAATCTACGAGTAACTTACGAAGAATACCGAAGGCTGATTGACTTGGCAGGCCGGAAATTCACAAAGCGCGCGGAATTTGATCAACAAGCGAATTTAGCAAAGGAAAGCGGGAGATAAAAGAAGATCCTGATCAAAATGTCGCCTAAAAAACCTTGATGACGATCTTACTTGAGGAATGAAAATTAAAGGACTCAAAGTGAACTATGAGCAACGTTTCGTCTTGTGAAGAAGAGGTTTTACTCTTGTGCGGGAAATATGACGTATCGAAACCAAGCGTTCACGAAGTCATGAAAGATGCCGAAAATCTCAACAAGATCTTCTCATCCCAAGATATTCCTTTAACCCTCGAGTCCAGATTGGTCACAGCAGTTGCAAATCACCCTTGCTTCCTTCCTGAGAACCCCTTGAATGCTGAGGTACAAGTGAATTCTCTGCTTCCCTATCTTTCGTCTCCCTGCCGTTGGATTCGATCCACGGCCTGCAGTCTGTTGAGAGTTTTCGCGTCGGGATTAGATCCCAAAGGACAGCACATAGAGACCCAAGGTAAGTAAAATAAAACAGAGCACTAACTTTTCATTTTCTAAACTACAGCAGCTATAGTGCTGTTGGTGCTGAAATGAGGGCTTTTTGGCATCATCACTGCATTTGAGACTACATGTCATACCCAAAACGCCCTCCCACCTAGGTACCCCTCGAAAGCTCCACTCCGCCATAATGGAGAAAATATTCTGTCACTATGGTCAGGTGGCGGAGTTGCCAACCTGAAAAAAAAATTGAAAATTAACAACAGTTTTAAATACATTTGACACTCAAATATATGATTTTTTTTAATTTTTATTTTTATTTATTTATTTATTTTTTCATTTTTGAAATCTGGGACAGAACGCAGTGTACATAATTGTGTTCTGCTGATACAACCACGAAAACATGCCAGATATCCCCGGACAAAATGCCCAAAATTGGGCGAAATATTAAGTCCAAAAATATCTACTTTAGACGCTTCCCTTCATTTCCAAGCGATTTGGTGACCTGTACAGGAGACACAGCAATATAGTAAGCATCTGGGAGACTCCCAGCTAATCCAGGAGAGTTGGTATAGATGTCGTGTAAAACAGATAAAATCACTGTATTCTCCTTTGTTTGAGCACTTTGTAGATGTCTTCAGGCCTTCTGGGGCTACAACTTCCACAGATCTTTTTTCCAATTTCACCTACTCACTTTTCTATTATTTTTTGTCCGCACTGATCATGTAGTCACAATAATATGCAAGAATCTTCAGACCACTTATGAGGAGTCTCACGAAGATACAAGGTTAGTGCAATAACTTTCATTTTCCCCAAAGTAACAAGTAGGTTGACTTCCCCAAAGTACTATGAATGTGATATTAATTGGATGAGATCACTTTGTTGTAAGAAAAAATGGTCCAGTCATATGTAATTGTCCTTGATGATCCTTCAGGATAGATGATGTGTGACTGAAAACCAAGGCAGGTAAAAAAATTGCCAAGCAATTCACTCTGATTATGAGTGTAAAATTGCTACAGTTGGATAGAAAGAGAAGTCAAATCACATCATCAGTTACAATCACTGCCTACATGCATCTACCAGTAACAGACTCAATCTGATAGGTCACAGTTTGTCTTAATAAACCAGCCAGGGCTTCTATAGTCCCAATCTTTCTCATTACTTCACACTACAGGACTATGGTAACCTGAATTTCAACTGTCTCCTCGAGCCACTTGCAAAAGTGTGTGAGAAATTTTGGCAAGGATGGACTATTGTGGGTTCTTGTTACCCATGAAAGCATGACTGATTTGATTTTTATTTCTTACACAGGTTTCATCTTTGTCAGGTTATAGCCTGTTCTTCACTCTGTTCAATCACCATTTCATGGGCAGCTCTCCTTCCTCTCGTTGCAGTAAAGTTTGTTCTCTTATCCTTGCGAACTCTTCTGAACATTCTGAGCAATCATGTCAAGTGTACAAGTGCATTTCTTTATCAGGTATAAGAGCCCTTTTCATGGTTACCTTTGCTCATTTGCATTACAATAAAATCTAGCATGTATGTGAGGCAATTTCGGGCTATTTTGTAGTTTTAGCCTGAAATTGCCTCACAGCCATGTCGGATTACATTGTAATGCAAATGAGAAAAATTTACCTTGAAAAGGGCTATTTAATACCAAAGTTACATACTCTTAGATTCATTCAGGGGTTTCATTAATGTTGTCAATGAGAGGGCTACTGGTTTTCACAGGCGGGCAAAACTTTTGAACTGAACTTCCCTACAAGAAGAACTTTCTTTTGGATTGTCAAACCAGATGGGCAAGATCATCTTCACAGCCAGTCAGTTTGCCCAGTCCCTGGCCCTTAATGAAATCCATGTTCATTTAAATTGTTAGAATGAAGGTGTTCCAGATTCTAAACAGAAGCTCTATTTTTGTGCATCTTTATTTACACTGCCTTAAAGCCACATCTAGAAAGTGAGTTTTTATCAGAAATTTCCTGGTAATTATTATTTTTTTTATGGGAGCAGTTGATTAACTCAAGGCTGAAGGCACCTACATGTTATTAAGGTATTTTATAAAAAAGAAGTATTTCTGCAGATAAATCTTTTAAATATCAAATGACCAGACATTTTTTAAAACATTCTTGCTATTAAATTAGGATTGAGTAGTTAACGTTATTTGACCTTTGTGATTATCTTCGAAAGCCTCTTGGGGCACATTCCCTGACTCTGAACGTGCTTGCATTTTTTGTTTGAGATGAAGAAAGAAACCTGTTTCAATATTTCATTTCTGGTAACAGGTAGCCTTAGACGGCCTGGGAAAACTGCTCAAGTGTCCTGCAACATGGAATGTTTTGTCGATACTAGAGAAGCAGGACACAGTTTCAGAGTATCTACATATATTACTTGACCAATCAAAGTTAAAGGATGACCTTGCTGATCACATTGTAAGGGCAAGGATGCTTGAGGTCATTGATAGTGCTGATGTGCTCCACACTATTCTGAACTTACCAGACAAGCAAGGAGTTGGAAAATTGCTGAAATATCTACTGGAATTATTACCTCCAATCACCTCCTCAAGTGGTAAGTTTCTTATTTTGAAACAGTTTTACTAAGAATTCAGATTGATCAGAAACTCGTGTCTACACAAGAGCCACTATTTCGACTTCCCAAACCTCCACCACACCCTAGAACACAAAATAGACACAAAAATTAATCTCAAGTTGCAATTCCATGACTAAGAAACAGGCCCATCAGATATTGAATGACATGCGCAGTAGGGTGGGGGAGGGGGAACAACGAATCCCCTGCTGTCTGAATACCCGTTCCTGACTGATACAGTTTGAAATAGAAAATTCCCGCAAAGAATATGTATTTCTCGCTAAAACTGACGAAAGGTGTTGATCAGCCAATTTCTGGTATTACAAGTTAAGTTGTTCCCTCCAACAACAGGATCAAGTTTGTTACTTGTGCAGCTGATTAGCTGTGTAGCTCGAGCAATATGCAGTATAGTGAAAAACTGCATATTGCCGATAAGCTGACCCCAATCTAAATATTAAGCTGGCAAAGAAGAAGGTCAAAGATGACGAAGAGTTACAATAGGGGAGCTACAGCGATCATCTTCTGGGACGCGTATCAATTGAGAGTTGCACTCTTTTGTCACCAGCCTGCTAGCAGACATTTTGCAGTATCCGGTCGTTTGGCGACCAAGTCGATAAGGCCCTAACTTTTTAGCCCCCAACCAGAAGTCGATTAGCCCCCACCGGAAGTCCAAAACACTGTCTATTTCTCGTTCTTTAAGGGTGAATTAAAGGGTGTGTGGGCTTATGAACCTCTGGTTAAGGGCTAACCGGCTAGAGGCTAATCGACTCTAACGACTTACAATTACAGTCTGCTATTTCCATTGTTTAACACAAAAAAAAGTGACGACGGAAATAGCACATGACTACAAGCAGGCTATTAGTTGCGCATGCGAGAAAGAATGAGTCGAGCAAGACATGTTGTGCCCAACGAAGTGTTGCGGAGCCAAATAGTTTGAAATTATGTTTTTGAAAAAGCTTAGTTTTGGCGAGCCAAGGTTAACTCACATATGTTGAACACTCAATTCTTGAACGCCTCTTCCGTTTTCCTTGGAATCGTTTCTTCTAGAACTTTGTTTTCGGACGTTAACCTGTATACATGTTTTTGTCGTTCTTACGACCTTGGCTTCTACCTCCCCTTGCTAGATCCCAGGTTAGCTAATGCTAAAGATTATTCTGTTTTTCAAGTTTTCAATTCGTTAATCTCTGCTTGCTTTATCAAGTCAGCTTTGTTCGTTTAGGGTTTACATCCGAGTACTTTGTGTTGTACCACTGGTTTAGTCTTCGCTTGAGTCCCGGGCGTAGCTAGACTTAGCATAAAAGTGGGTGCATTGTAAAGTTGTAATTAGTTGATAAAGCAGATGCAGAAAAACTTGAAGTGGTGGAAGATGTGGAAGTCCAGAAGATTAAATTTTAAGCTTCAGAGTCTCGATACCTCTCGTTACTGAGAAGTTAGCCCCTTACAGAAGATCTGATTCTTATCGTATGCGCGGGAAAAATTGAATTTGGAGGAGTTAGGACACTGAATAAATTACCTAGGTTAAAGCTAGCTAGGAATTCCTGTAAGAAAAATGTGGCGCGATTTTTAAGAGTTGCAGACGGTGAGAACAATGGATCTTCTTATGTTTAGTAACATTTATTTAATGGTTTAATTTTTAGAGAAAACCAATTTTGCGACGTACTGTTTGCTTTAAAAGTGTCTGGATTTCTTTTCTTAGCGTGTAGTCTTATGTTCTTTGCTTCAAAACTTTTTTGTTTGACGAGTTTATGTCTGCAAGGTCACCTTTTGACTTTCGAAGCTTGATCAAAGATCATCTTGATCTGTTCTAAGAAAACTGATCATTCCCTTTTTTTTTCATCTGTGTAAAAAAATACTACTATTATTTTAACTGCTACTATCTCAGGACATATGGATCGACAAGCCATAATAAGGAAATGACTGTGAACAATATTATTCAAGGCAGGGCTCCATCCAGCTTCAAAAATCTTATAACTGAGAAGATAACAGCGTACAATCTTCGCGGAAATTTTCATCTTTCCATACCTAAAGTGAACACTACCAGATATGGTCTTAAGTCGTGGCGTTATGCTGCAGCAAAGCAGTGGAATATGCTACCTCAGTCGTGATATTCGTTCCATGCCAGGCTCAAAAGACTTTTTGAAAAAGATTCGGCAAACTGATTTTCATGTTTGATACACTTTGATTATATTTTATCGCCTTTAGCTCGGGTTTTTTTTT
>Ga0126338_10000282_pt1:0-22500 | contig 25171 bp, 11 predicted proteins | sample OrbCmetagenome_2_FD_92529 | JGI IMG/M metagenome (GOLD analysis project Ga0126338, IMG submission 92529) | Coral microbial communities from Petempiche,Puerto Morelos, Mexico - Orbicella C C metagenome | ecosystem: Host-associated > Invertebrates > Cnidaria > Coral | place... | reverse complement strand
CTGGAAATTAAAATAATTCATACATATACAGAAGCCATAAACTATTACTGTGATTCTCCTTTCAGTTTGTTGATAGCCTCGGCAAGCATTTTGTTGCACATGGCGGCATAGGGATTCATTTGCACAACCATTGTTTTAGCAAATGTACTACCAAGCTCTGCAGCCTTGCTGAAGTCTTCAAGAGCTTTTTCCTCCACTCCATTTAACCTGTGGATTAAGCCTCGCTGAGTGTAAGCCTGGGCTGCAGCAGCTCCTTTGTCTCTACTCAGTTCAATAGCTTTGTTCAAGTCTTCCAAAGCACTGCTGATATCCCCTAAAGATAAAAACAAGATACCCCATAACTCAAGTGTATTACTGACACAAGCAAATAACTACTTCTCTAAGTGGCAGTCCATCTGTTATGTTTCACAGTCTTTAATTTTATAAATTTCAGTCTGCAATATTGTGAAAATAACCCAGCTGGCCAAAATTCCTCCATAAGATGAGTTAGTATAGGTAATTGTATAAATGCAAGTGCAATTAAGGATTTAAACTATGGGTAATATTTAAAATTCTCCCAAAATTACATGAACCTTTAGGCAAATGCAATTTGAAAGAATTTTCTAATATCACGAGTAGTGTAAATCCTTTATCGCTCGAGCTTTCATATGATTACTCATTTAATATATGACAGAGAAAATTACAAACACGCAAATTAATTTGTATATGATTACTCATTTATTATATGACTGAGAAAATTACAAATGCATAAATTAATTTGCACCGCAGTGCAAATTAAAAATTAACGATAAATATCTCTCCTCCCAGCCAGTCACAGTGAAGTGATATTAAAGTTCTCTGCCAGTTTGCTAACAATGCAATTCCTGAGATGACACATTTGCCATAAACATTTGAAGATGACCTAGTGTAGAAAATGTTCAGTGCTTTTTACTTTTAACTTTTTTAGCCTTGGAACTAGAAATTATTTTAAAATCAAAGCAAATATTATGGACATCAACATTTATATGTCAAGTAATTGTTCTGAGTCACCTAAGCCTACTTGAAACAGCCTTCACCACCTCACATCCAAGAGATTGAGCATCTGGAATACTAGGTGATGGTACCTTTGTAAGGATATCCAGTTGCAAGTTGTTATAGCAAATGCAGGGGCAACACTGAAGTCTAGGATTATATTAAGACTCAGAAGCACCAGAAAGCAATTTTATCCATAACATTCATGTTCTTTAGTAGTTAGTTTGCACTGCTTATAAATACTTTAGCTTTAAAGTGCTTACAACCCAGAAATGGTGACCCCATTTCTATTCCATGCATACCATTAATAAATTTACTATTCTTGTATTATGACTATTATGATTTAACTTATTTAAAGGTTAAACAAAAGCCATGGAAAAGATTCAGACCCCCGGGGTATACTTGACCCATGTTTGGGTATAGGGGTGCCGCTGAGGGTTTGAAATAAAACCCTGACCCTGTTTAGGACAAAAATACCCTAAAAACCCTTCCCTGTGTAGGCAACACCCTTTTTTTTAAGACCCTGTTTAGGACAAAAGACAAAATACACACTCTCTCATTTTACAGGAATTAAACTGTTCAGTAAGCCATTCCAGTCAGTGAAATCATGTTTGATGCATCTAAAACTCAGTTATTGCATCTCTACACTTGAACTAAACAAAAGGCCATCAATCATCAAGCTCTAAATTATTTAAATTAAAGGACACCAACAACAATAGCATTCTTGTCCAGAAAATGATCTGATGTTGATTGATGGCCTTGTAATGGCTGGTTAACGTCTCTCAGCTTGTAATACCATACCCTGTTTAGGACAGGTTCTGACCATGTTTAGGACAGAGGCGAGTAAAATTGTATACCCTGTTCAGGACAGCAAGGCCAAAAAATCACACCCTGTCCAACAGCACATCCCAGTGTAGACCAAATAAGGGAGTACCCTCCACCAATTAATGGTTGTACTCTTTGTACCACTTGTGACGTCATCAATTTAAATGTCACCAGATATTATTGATAAGCAGATGGTAGAGCTAGGATAGGCCTTTTCCGTATAATGGTCAGGTTTAGATATCGACAACATTCCGACGTCACAAATCGAAAAACAACATTTTCAGTTTTGGTGCAAAAACGGTGGTAAAATGGTCCACTATGCCTATGATTGATCAAGGTCCATTTCTAGGCTTCACCTGTAGTTAACATCCAACTTTTCAGGACAGCCAGAGAGAATATGAAACACAAAAGGTGGCCAGAGTAAAAGGGCCGGGAAAAAAAGGAAAGGGGCAACAAACAAAATTGAGAACGGGTAATGGCAAAAAAAAAGAAAAGTCCAAATTTTGGCTTATGTGCATGCCCAGAATTGAAATATTGTTCAATTTTGTACGTAATCCTCGAAAAATCTCTCTTTTTGGTAAAAAAAAACGCTATCTTAGCAAAATTTAGGCTTATTTAGCGTCATGGCAACCAAAAAACCTGACTAAACGGTAAAAAACGGTTGTATTTGGCAAACGTTTAGTATTCAAAGGGTTAATAACTTATTCCAGAAATATGTTTGCCCAGGCCTAATTCGCTTGAAAACGTAACTATACCCAGGGGCTAAAATGTGAAATGATTACATGAACTACAAGCTGAACTGAAAGAAATATTGAAAACCCTAACCAGTACTAATAGTCCTAAATCGTAACATGAACATCCCCCTCCGTATCATATAGAGAGACCCTCCTACCCCCTCCCCTGATAGATATCTTGGTGAATATTCAAAATAGAAAATTGTCTACAACCCATTACGGGTGTAAGTTTCGATGAACTTGTAAGGACGTTAGCAAACAAGCACCGCCTCGATATAACTACCTTTTAACCTCCACAGCTGAGCCCTGTTATTGAAACAAGACGGACGAGAAGGACAGATTTCACAAGCTTCGTTGAAACACTCCAATGCTCCTTCCAAATCCCCTTGTTCCGCTTTCTCAACACCGGATGTTTCTAAATCTTTCGCTCGTTTGGACTCCTCCGTGTTTTCGACGTTAATTTCATTTTCATTTTCATTTTCATTTTCAATTTCATGCTTTGGAGGAATGTCACCAAGGGGTAACAAAGGATTAAAAATGCTTTGCAAAACAGCTCGATCTTTCTCGCTGGTCGCCATTTTTTTCTGGAACGGAAGGCCCTGGAAACCACTGCTTTCCCGTATCCCGTCGTATCCCGTATCCCGGATTAGGTAGATCCCGAAAACTCCTCTACTTGTAGGCTTTCTGTCATGATTTAGGCTCATTCCTCCGACACCTCGTGATTACATTCGATTCGTTAGTTACAATAATTTCGCAATGATTTGCCTTTCGTTTCGTTTAATTTTGTTTCTTTTTTCTACGGTCAATTTAAGCCTCAAGCTCAGGTTACACGAACTTCCGGTAGTTTTCCTAAGACTGGGTTCTAATATTCTCTATTCTCGTGACTTGTACAATTATTTCGTGAACTATTCCATGTCTATTTGTGATTTTTGAAGTCCGTGGTTGTCTTGCATGCACGATTTGATATGGAGGGAGCTATTAGAGTTACTTTGCCAGCAGTTTCATTAAAGGTGAGTGGTGCTTTATTGAAATCGTATTTTCTGTACATGCCATACCATGTAAGTCTCACAATAATACCCACATATTTCTGTAATGGGTCTAATTAATCTATTTAGTCTATTTAACCTTTGTTCTGCAAATTGTGAATAGGTATGTCAAGCCCGTGTTCATTTGCGTTCTTTCTACATTTGCAGATTGTTGTGTCAGTTCATTTCATTTTAACTATATGGTAAGTTCAACACCCCTTGAGAAAACTATGGCTGCACACGTACAGCTGAATTGCGGCGAGTACTTTTAAAAAAATACAATCAATTTTATGGTAATTAGCTAATGAACTTGTATGATTTAATGTAAGAAGTGTATATTGGTAGATTAACAGTAGTATGATTAATATCCTGACCACCTACATGTATGTGGTTGTATATATGTTACACATATGGTTTGAAATAAATTTTATTGTTACGTTCATGTAGAAACTGCAAAGTGTGCTCCCCAAAATTTTCATTATGAAGCAAAACAAAGTCATTATTCATGACAAGTTCTGGAAGTAGGCAAGATGAATGAAATCCTGCACTGAGTGAGCAAGATGGGGCTATCTTACCCACTTGGGAATACCTGCTCACTCAGCTTCCCTGCAAGAAAATGGGCTGGTGGTTTTTATACCATATAATTAATAACTACTTTTTGACCAAACTTGTTCAGTCAAACGGTTCAATGTTGGTCTTGTTCTTTTTTTACCCATGTTCATGGATTTCTCAACTGCCTAGCTCAATTCAAAAACACCCAAAAAAAGAACTTTGGCCAAATTTATCCAGGTATCTTGTCTGACTTAGATGATACATGGTCAATACCTCATGCTGTATATATTAGACTTGGAAACCTCACAAAACTTAGGTAGTGTCACAGTCGGTTGCACTTATAATTGTCATTATTACACTGAACCAAATAGCTAATTTTTGTGGACGGCGATTACCAGTATTTCATTCTTTGTTTGGTTTGGTTAATGGAGCCACAATATTTTTGTGTTTCATGGCTGTCCATTTGCCTGCTGCTTTGAACCTAGTACAGTATTGTTAGGAATACAGCATGGAGAGCAACAAATTTGTATACGGCATTGATGGCTGTTGCTTCACTACATGCCAGCAGGCATAAGCAGGGCTCTCATTAAGTTTTGAGTTACCTGTAGTCTCATTCTCCACACCCACAGCAAACTTGTTACTTTGTGGGTGAATTCTATCAACAACAGGCAATTTCACCCATAGCATCGAGGGAAAATCAAGCATACTCAGCCATAACAGGTGTTACGAGTTACAGTCCTTAATGACAGCCATGCATAAGGGCAGTAAGTAAGTAAGTAACTGATAGTCATAGTTCAGACTAGGAGATTATTAATGTTTGTAATTATTGCAGTGTAATGAGAAACATAGAATTGATCAGTATAAGTTCTGATGGCATGGACCACTAATGGCCAGACATAGACTTAATTTACCTTTATATGCAGTAGAAGTAAAAGCAGCTCATTATTGTTCAATCTATTCTTTATTTTTATCAAGGGGCGATCAGTTGAAGTGGTTACCGGAAACATATCTCTTTTGTAATTTGCTCGTACTAGCTGTAGGAGTTTGGGCAATAGCATCACCAGAGAATGAAGATGCATCACAGCTGGTATGTACATGTACACACAATATTAATCAGTTTAAACTACCACATAGATGCAAACCCTATCCAAAGAGACAAAAAAGGGACAGCACTTAACTACCAGAAACATAATATTACGTTGCTACTGCCAATTATTCCCTTCAAAGGTCTCAAAGTTAGTAATGTGCAGTGTCAGGAAATATCCATACCCACCCAATAAAGTTTGAAAATTCATCATGGGAGGGGTTCAAAAATTATTTTAAAAATTTTTTAAATTTTTAAAATTTTTGAAAGTATATGACACTTAACTATAATTTCTGGAGGGGCTGGGGTTCAAATCAAAAAACGTCCCATATGAGTATGGATATTTTCTATAACGGTGCAATGCAAAGTATTATTAATTTTGACATTTATTAACATTGATATTTTCTTCTTGTTTTATGCAGTTTTTGTGTGGAATGTTGTTTACAATACTACATGATATCATAGTTTTTTCTATTTTTTATACTCCAGGTAAGATGTATGTTCTCTCTAGCCACCCCAAAATATCTTAGTACATTTAAAACCTCCCTTCACCCTTTGGAATTTCCTATGATTCTTTTTTCAGGAGTGGATAAATGGTTATTTCCTGGAACTGCATGCAATATGACTGGTACCCTCTATGGGGATGTCATGGCTCAACTATATTCTGATTAATTTCTCCAAAGAAGGGTTAATTCATACTAAGCATTGTTCATGTACATGTAGTTTATTAATTAAGATGTTATTGTCCCATTAAAATCTGATAAGCTCAGTTAATGTACAGACTTTCAGAAAATATTCATTCTGCACCCCATGAAAGGTCATTGAAGATTCAGATGGGGTGAAAGCGCAAAATTTAAAAGGAACGTATATCAAATCTGAACTAGCTAGAATATTTTCCAGGGGAGTGAAGTAGGGAGGGGTGCCTCAAACTGAAACCCCTTCAAAGGGGTGGTTATGGATATTTTCTGTAACATTAACACATTGTATCACCAATTGGGTGATAACAGTCAGAAGAAAACCTTTGTAGCCTTAATTTGTTTGCCCTTCCCGGCCCTATAATCCATTTTTTGTTAGAGATATGCAAAATGATCCTTTGATGCTAAACCAGCAGCTTTTTAAGTGCTAACTTCTGCCTGGTTTTTTACTTCTTTGCCGAAAAGAACAGATACGGTTCTGGCTTCCTTCTCCTTATAGGTATAGAGAGACCCACTAATATAAAAATGGTGTTTGGCAGAAATACAGAAATTTATTAAAAATCACAAAACATGATGAAATGATCACAAGTTAAAGGAACAATAAAAATGCTTTGAAGCACATTGTCCACTCCAACTATCATTGTTACATAGAGTCTTATGTAAGTGAGGGTGGAGGGAAAAATGCTAGATGGCAGTCAATAATAATTATTATAGACATATCAGTGCAATGTACAATGGTCATAATTAACTACAAGTGGCACGTCATGACAATAAACAGCACTCTAGAATCCAATGAATACAACACCAACCCATGACATAAACCGGGTCAACTATCTACTGGCTATTTTAAATGAAATTTGGAAAATCTAGAAATACTCTTTAGAATTAAACCATGAAATTATAGGAAAATACGTGTAGAAGTATATGTTCGGATATGTCTAATGGTTATTAATTTTTTTTTTCTGTCTTTCAGTGCCTTCATCTCACTTTAGGTTTTGTGCTGGGTATCCTTTAAACATTTGTTTTTAAAACACTATTAATTAATCATTAGTAGTCCTTTAATCTCAGAATAATAAACTCCTCATAACAACATTCATCGCAAGTGAAGGTTAGGTGCTCAGGGAAAACAACCCAACGCTCACCCTGTAACCCCAGCCCCACAATGTAAGACCACTCACATGGCAGGCACTGCCTGCAACTCAACCACAAGCACCCTACAACTGCACAGAGCCCAGGCACCACTCATAATGAAACTAGAATTTCAGTGGAAAAGTAAAATAATAACCAGTAAGTACTACTAGATAATTTTGAATAAATCCTATAAAAATCCCCAGGGAAGGGCTGGGAGGGAAAAAATGCAAAGATCACACAAACACCCACCTGGTACAACGCAATGCACAAGGTAAACTGTAATATGAGCATACTGCAATGCAAGCCTGAGGTACAGAGAAGACAGCTGACCATTGCTAAGAACCAGCAACCAAAACTGCTGACCATGCAGTGGTGGAGTAGACCCTGAAGGCCCAAGTGCTAACCACAGGAATACATACATACCGAGACACACCTGGATGCCCCAACTGCTGAAAGACGCTTTAAACGCTAACCACTGATGCCAAGAGCTCAAGTTTCTTGTAGGGGGTGACAGTTATATGCCTTAACTGTGATCAATGGTAACACACAAACAAGTATATGTGCACTCAAAATGCACAGTTCTTTTAGTCCAATCTCTGTAATGTTGATTTTTGGCAACTTCTTGATCAAGGGCAATGCTGCTGTTTTAACTGGTGAGATTAAGAGGCATAATTGTCAACTGCCAAATATATTATATTACACTAGCTAAATAATGTAAACTGTGACCAGTATTGTCAAGCAGACTCACTGGTGATCACTAATGGGTAGAAAAAAAGAAGTTATTGGAAGATAGCTTTAAGTTATCAAATTCTCAGTAACATAACACATTCACTAACAATTTAGAGCACTTATGAAAATTACATATTTCCTTGACCTTTGATCCAACATTTTAGAATGGCAATCTTGAGTTTGATTTTGAAGGTAAGTAAATGCTGTGTCTTTGTTGTAAATACACAGTAGGCTCAAAAAGCAATCAAGCAATCAAAATTAGAGGAAGATATTTATGACTGAGCAGAAATGATTCAGGTACCCAGATTTTGGTGGTTGAATGTAAGTAGGGGTGACAAATGGCCCTTTAAAAACTCTGGGTCTCGCAAAATTTAGTCGAACTTCACAGGTCTCGCCGCATCATTTTGTTAGCAGTTATGTGCATGTCGAAGTCTCAGTTTTTTCACAAAGCTGAGTCTGGGTCTCAATTTTTTGCAAGGCTATCTCAGAAACCTTCTCACCTATAGGTTTTCTTTTTCAAATGTTTGCCCAACAATTTCTTTAAGAAAGAGTACAAATGCCACCTGAATAATCAAACTTGATTTTGCTACTACTATGTTTTATTTTGCTGTTTGATTTTGTTGCTATCAAATATAAGTGTGAATTTAGTGTATATATATATGTTGGTTGTAATGTATTGTATGTAGGTCTAACATAGCTGAATTAATTTTTTACGCTGTTATTTACTTGACCATGGCAGTGTCCAACCAGAAACCTCTTGCTATTTTGGTCACCACTCACTTATAAATTTTATTTCTTTACAGCTTAATAATATTTCTTAATTTTGACTTACTATTTTCATTACTTTACCACATAAAATGTATGTAATGCCCTTTATAGTGTGAATAAAAAATTGAATCGAGTTGAAAGTCTGAATTCCACAAGACATATATACCGCCACATCATTCTGACCACGCTGTCTCACAATTGACTAAGTCTCACGTTTACCATCTGCCATCCCTGTTTACAAGTGCCTCATCATCAGCCAAGGTAAAATCTTACTTCTCAACTGTCTTCAAGCTGGTCTGATCTTCAGGGTGGTGTCAAAATGTTCACAGTGTACTTTGGAAATTGTTCTTAAAAAGAATCTTCAGTTGCTGTAAGAATGCTCCTGTCATGTGTTAAAAGATTTTGAATTTGTTTTGCTTTTCCTCATTGCAGCCTCTGTCTTGCTTGCTTATCTTTCAAAATCACCGTTGCCGAGGAGGAGCAGAGAGCTACAGCTGGTCAGGTAATCAGACAGATTTTGCAAATTAATTCGAGGGTGGTAAAGGGGAGGAGGGGGTCAAGATCATGTTTCAAGTACACGAACGTACATTACTTATGATATTTGAAACATTACGCCCAACAGCCTTGTTAAATGTCTTTGTCATCTGTCCGCTACTTGTTCTGCTTGCAGCAAAAAGAAATCCGAGCAACTAACACTAAGAGGGATGATTGTCCTGTCACAGTCACACAATATTGTTAATTACAGTCACAAATAATAGAAGACACAACCTAAATCACGGTTCACACAAATTAAATGCTTCTTTGTCATTTCATGGAGAATTATTTTGGAAAATCACAGTTCACGACTTCTAATGAAATCACAATTCACGAGAAAGTAACAAGCCATTTCACATTTCCTGGGAAAAAAATTAGGCCATTCACAACTCATGAAAATACTGTTTACCACCCTCTAATTTGTAATGTGTGTGAGCTGCGAAGCCTAATGGTTAATATGTGCTGGACTATGGAATGAGCTGTTTGAGCCCTGGTATGGTCATTGTGTTGTGATCTTGGGAAGACACTTTACTCTCAAAGTGCCTGGTACACCCAGGTGTGTAAATGGGTGCAGTGTTTAAAATGCTGGGGGGAAGTAACCACACAAATGGAATACCATCCCATCTAGGGGAAGGAGCAATACACGTAGCTAGTCCCTTCAAACTACAGAAACCAGAGTTAAAAGTGTCAGTTGTTTGAGCCATTAGGCTTAAACGCAGACTTCTAACATTAATAACTAATTCAGTTATTTTATGTTATTTTTATATACATCCATACAGTATGTACCCAACTCATTGAAGTGTTCTGGTTCGATCACACTTTCCTTTAAGAACTTCAGTGGCATTTGAAACCTTCTCCCCCTTGCAACATTCAGTGAAGTTAAAGCTCCTTGGGGTGGCAGTATGGTCATTTCCTACGTCTAATGGTTTATTGCATATTCTCATCTGAGTTTGAATAAAATGCACAGTCATTCTTTAATCCTTGCCCTCCCATCCACTACATAACAACTACATAACAACTTTGTTACTCCATCTTCCAATTCGACCAGGATTGAGGATCCACATGAAAACCAGCTAAGGCTGATGTGGCTTCCTCTCTAAATATAGTAAATATTGTAGGTTTTACATGGTACCTTCACTAAATTTAGTTTTTCTGTTTAACCATGTGGAACTCAATTCTCTTATATTCCTATACTTTTAATTAAGAAGTTGTTATGTAGTAAACTTAAACAACCAGGTGTTTGTTTAATTTTAAAAAGTTTCAATTCTAGGTTCCCCTTATGCGACGATAGAGGGTCATACAAGCTCTAAACCTCCACCTGGTTATGGGCCTGTACCAGCCCCTGGAAACCATCCCCAGTCATAAGCCTGGACAAGAACACATGAACGTGATGCCATTCTCTGATCATATGTGAAAATAAACATTCAATTTTACAAAAAGCTTGCTGAAATTTGTAGGCCTGTGACAATTTCTAGGAAAAGTTGATGACATTTCAGTATGTTGTAGTAAACAGGTATAATGATATATTGTTTATTATTTCCACGTGATGACAGAATTCAACACTCTTACATGGCTTTGGGATGGCTGTTTTATCTAACATATATGAGCATGTGTAGTTATGTCAATATTTTAATGTAGAGTGTGAAATAAAAGAATTTGTATTGATATACATTCACTGTCTGCGTGACCAACATGGAGGGGTGCTTACATGTACATGTTGTTAGACTGTTATTTGAGCTGTTAATTTTGATGAAATTCAGTGCAAATGAGGTAATACATTTTGCAACCAATGATTGACACAACCTGTTCCCTTATTTACAAAACTGTTACTTTTTTGTTATCTAAATACAGTGGAACCCAGTTAATCCAGTCACCAAAGAGAGGCCACAAAAATCTGGACATATTAACAGGGTGGCCTTAAAGAGGTTCTTGAAATAAAAAAATGGCTGGCTGAGCTTTCGCTCAGGCCAGAATAAAGTGGCTGTTGGCAGTAACGAGGTGGCCGTATTAATGAGGTGGTCGTAAGGCAGGGTTCCACTGTATTTACAAAATAATGAAGTTAGACATTACAGCTATAATTGTCAATATCATCAATTTATCCCAAATTCCAAGGAGTGTATTAGCCAGGGGAGTGACTCCCCTTTAAAAAGGATGGGGGTGCGCATTGGAAATTTTGAAAAGAACCCCTAAGAGGTACCAAGATCTTGTTTTGTGGGCGTGGCTTGAATTTTGTTCACCCCTAAGGGGAACCAATTCTACAACAACACATTACCTTTTGTCAATATTTTATCAGCTTGTTACCCTAAAAGGTAGAGCAAAAGCTCCCGCTGTGGACCTTTTGAGGCTGAACACCCTAAGAGGTAGGAAAAACAGTTTTTTAACTCCTGAAAGGTACAATGAGCACCCCCATCATTTTTTATATGAGAGCCCCCCCACCCCCCACCCCTAAGTATATTTAGTACCTTTCAGTTGGCTAATTGTGAAGGAAGTTTCATACAAGAACGATATATTTTAATATATGAATTTCTAAGAGGAGATTTTTTATAGGTCTGCAGCTAATTTGTGATGCTTTGTTAAAGGCGCTCTTTATTTAGAACTATAGTATAATGATCATATCTTTTTATAACTATGACTGAAGTGTTAGGCAAGAAATGTAAGGGCTGGGCTAAAACAGACCATTATTGTGTGAAATTAGCTGTGTTTGTAATAAAATGTGATATCTCTGATATCCTTCAGGGCATGTTGAGACTGTCAACCATTCAAATGTTTATTTTGCAGGGAAAATGAATTTCATCATATCCTTGATGGATTCCACATACTGCAACGATAAAGATAACTGACCTTGTCAATCACAAAACAGTTGGTGGCACAAAATGGCCAGATACCAAGGTGTTTTGATTTGAGCCCCCAGGCACCCACACTTTATTTTGACAATTTTGACTTTTAAGCCACTTAGCCACCCCCTTGAGAGTTCCAATGGCCTTTCATGGAGTGGGTACAGGTCTTTGCCGGTGCCACACAATGATAATAGCATGATAAAACAATTGGCTAGTTTGCCAATTTCAAGACTGCCAGCATCCCTCACTGGCTTGCATGTTTGAAAAATTACCTTAAGATTTCTATGGAAAAATCTCTTGGCAAAAAAAGAAATATGAATAATCTAGTAAACAAGTATTAATACTAAAAGCCCAAATTTTCTTTGAGCAAATTAAGTCTACTCTCCTGTTCACCATTTTCCCCAGAAAAATGGAGCAAGTGGTCTAACCCTTTTTACCTTCAGTAGAATCTCTAAAGGATCGCAGACAAAAACCTACAATTTTTATGTAATCTTTGGGCACAAAGTGAAGTGAAGCAATCTGATTTCCACATTTCCAATAGAAAATGCCAAGTTTTTACTTCATTGAATAATGCACAATGACCCGAAAAACCCAAGTTATAGAGTTGTTGTTGTTTATGTTGCTTGGGTTGATCACAAGTTCCTCTTCCTGTTAAACATACTTCTGAAGAAAAGTTTGCATGATAAACCCAAGGAAAGATGAGTCTGCAAAGAAAGTCTATACAGTGGACCCTCTGTTAAGTGGCCACCCCTTATTAGGCAGCCAGTTATCAAACTCCCAAATTAATTATCGTCAGTAAAATACTGCAAATAAAACCCCAATTAACTGGGCACCTCTGGCAGCAGCCATCTTTTGGTCGTTCCAATGAGTGTGTTCTCCATCATCCATACCTCTATTAAGTGACCAACCAAAATTTAATATACAATTTGGCTTTCTTTCAGAAAAGAGGATAACAGATAAGAGTCTGAGATATAATTTGATGACTGATAAAAACATTCAAATGCTTGTTTATTATGATTGTCTTGACGTGGTTGAATGTTAACGAAGCAGTTAACCCAATATAAAATATTAATATTCAAAGTACAGAAACACCTTTTCAGCAGCCACCTCCCATTTCCCTGAGGGTGGCCATTTCATGTGGGTTGGATTGTAGCCAGTATCAAACCAAACAAATGTCTGCCTTGACTAAATTATGATACGCACAGAAAAGAAGAGGTCATCAGAAATTTCTCCACTTGGGAATGAGCTTGAGTAAACATTAATCAAACTTGAAATTTGTCTGTGTAAGCAGGTCATTTTAATAATAATAAAAATTACAAAAAAAAAAAAGGTCATTTTAATAAGGTTCATTCCATATTTATTACAAATGCCAGCTTCACAGCAGCAGATCACCAAAGGGCAGTAATGAGGAAAGTCTTATTAAACACCTCCATCACTGGAACATTTGGGTTCGACATCACATGTTGATAATTTCTGTAAACAACTTACAAAATCTCCCTAGACGTAATTATTAGTTTTTAATTCAAAGTTTCTTCTTGTTCACAATATCAAGTGCACATTGTCAGTCTGAATGAACCTTCTCCCACTCAATCTTCCGTTCTTCTTCTCTTTTCTCCTTCTTCTTCCTTTTCTCTCTAAGAATCTTTAAATTTCTGCGCTTGTACAAGTTTAGCTTCCTTCTTTTTCTATATTTATGCTTTTTCATCTTCTTACGACGTATTTTTAGGATCCTTTTGCAGTGTAAAGTTGTAGGAGCTCTTCTGGCATCTCCAATTGTAAGTTCATGACAAGCACGGTCACCAATGACTTTGCTGATACTTGAAGGGTAAAAGGGAAGAAACAATTCTTGTATTCTTTGCTCAGGACTTTCTGGTAATATAACATGAAAATTCTGATTTCTATAGTATGCTGCTTTGCCAGAATCACTTTTGCTAAGCAAACAGCAGTTGGGATTTTGCAACAAGAATGGGTAATTCTTGATGAAACTTGCTGCATTACTGTTGATTAGTTTTGCTGATCTTCCAAGTCGTAAATCTGAAAAGAAAAAGAAATACGAAATAACAACCAAGTGCCTAGGAGAGACTAGGCACTAGTAGGCTTAATGACGTTTTTCTCAAAATCTGCCCAGATGACCTCACCATGAGAATTCTGGAATTGGAAACTGGGTTGGATAAAACATTTATGTAAAGTAAATAAGATGGTATGGTCTAGGTTTTCCATGAAATCTTGAATCAAAGACAGGCTTTTACAACTTTCCATGAAACTGAACCATGCAGGCTGTTTATTTAGCTCATGCTCATGTGATGCCATTTATCAAATGCAAGAAACCAAAAGTAAATTAGAGCTCATTTATCAGTTGTTTATCTTTCTTCTCTGTTAAATTTTATCGGTCCTTGGCTTATAAAGACATATTTGAAAGCAGTTTGAATCTATCGCTTCCTATAACTAAGTGGTTTAACATGTTTCAAGGCTGACTTATTTGTTTGTTTGTTTTAAATTTTTGCCATTATAAATATACTTACAAAATATCAATATATAAGGCAAGGAAGCCCAGGCAATTGCAGGGTGTGCTACGGAGTCTCAGAAAAACTGTAGTAAGCCAACTTAAGCTTAAGTTACAGAAACTTTGTAGTGATCATAAATCTGTTGTTTCAGAACTGTTGTGAGAAGCACCCTGGAGGTAGATTTTGATGTTTTACTATAATAGAATAATATAAGGATGCTTCACTGACAACGTTTTTAGCAAATTCGAGTACTAACACATCAAAACTTATGTTGGAAAGTCGACTGTAAGCAAGAGAACTCACTCACATGCAAGCTCTTTTTTGCAAACCACAAGAGTGATTTTTGGTGCACGTGATCGAAAACAACAACATTGTTTATCAACAAGAATCATTGCTATACATTAATGCGTGGTTCAATTCCAACCGTTACCATCCTCTCCTGGGCAATCCCCACAACAAGTCCAGCCCTTCATGCCTGGGGGTGGGATATGGCAGTCTTCTTCCACAGTCTGGGCAGGGAAAGTAAAAAATTGCTTCATGCACAGTGTTTATCAAACGCAATGGCAACGCAGCATTTGTTGGACATTAATAGATTTTTTTGTAGGAAAGCCGCTACAGTTTGTTTCGCCTTGGCTGGAACAAAACAATGTATGGTAATGTATATTACTCTAAGTAGTATCCTTCGTTCACTAAACTCTTGAAAAACGTTGCATTCTTGACAAAACGTCTGTTTTTGCTATTGTACAGCAACCAATATTGCCACCATTTTTTTGTACATATTCAGACATAGTTGAGGTACATAAGAGTCCCAGGGGTGGGAAATTGTCTCCTTTGTCGAGTCTGGGGGTGGGGAATAGACCGCCGAATAAGGTAAAAAATGTCAAATTCCCGAGTGTATGCCAAGATAACAGGTGGAATTGACCCACGCATTAACCCGCTGTTCAAACTAGTATACCCAATAAAACAGATACCAGACTTTGTTTTTCTTCACTAAACTTTCAAGACATTCCCATACACAGTCCATGACCTGATTTCAAACTTCTCCCTCGCCAGTTAAGGTTATGTTTGAACGAGAGACTCAAGCCTAGCTTATGCTGGCTTGTGCATTGAGCATGAGGATGATCGAAATAACCTTACTTAAAGTGTTATTAAGGTAAAATACCTTCTCTCGATACTCGCTGGGTTACTTTTCCATGGTGGCCGTGTACAGTCCGTAAATTCCAAGTTACCATTCTCGGAAAAAACTGCTTTTGGAGTAACTGCTTCATCCCCTTCGAAGCCGCCATGATGAAAAATGACTCGTTCTGAAACTATCGCGGCCAGAGACAAGGCGCGGCACCTCGGCATCTCAGAGAGGAGGGGGAGGGGGGGTTGGGGGAGGTGGTTGTCTTTTTAATTCCTCCTCTAGACTTCAGGGCTTGCAGTATGCCTGAGCAGTCAACGCGTATAAGACAAACTGCTTCTTTAACTGCTAATAAGCCAACAACCTCTATGCCACACCCGTCTACGATGCCAGAAATGCATTGACAAGGCTAGGTGTTTACTGATTGAACTATATTTGAAATTGGCAAAATTTCATACTTTCCTAGTTGGTGAAAAATCTGCTATACAGACTGTCATAATGTTATTTTGGATGAGCGTTAATAATATTTCTAATTCCTGAAATTTTGAGGTAGGGTCAGGAATGGGCAGATTTTTGAGAAAACAAGAGGAAACATCATTAAAACTACTAATGCCCAGTCTTCCCTTAAAACGCTTGGTTGTTCATTTTGACTGTTTATCGTTTGTATTTTTAAATTTTTGATTTGACAGTAACAGTAGTAAGAGAAATGAAAAAGGCATTGAGCTGGGCTCTTTTACTTCCCCAAATTCCCCCCCCCCCCTCAGAGGAGGGGGTACTCCCAGAAAAATTTGGTGGGGGTGTGTGGCCCCCCTCCCAAAACCCTTACCCTATTTATGACTAAAATCTGTGATTTTTCCCAACCCTATTTATGACTGTTGCAGCTGACACAGTTGCCCTAAAACATAATTTTTTGGAGGGCTTTTGTTTGTGGTCTTATTGATAATGATGAAAGAGTAGCTTCTTCTAAAAAACATACCCAATTCAAGACTAGAGTACAAAAACCATATCCTATTAAAGACCAAAATGGCCAAATTGATACCCTATTTATAACCAAAACGGCGAAAAAAAGCACACCCTTCAGGGCCCCACATACCCATATAGTCCCCTCCCCCAGGCACAAAACTGTGGTAGACAAATTTAATGTGTAGATTACACAACTCAGTTTCAGTTCTGTCCAAAAAGACTTCTGTCCACAGAGATCAAAACACAGAGAGAGTTTACAGCTTTTATTTTTTGTGAACTTTTTCTCTGCTTCATGACTAAGTAGACATTTTACTATGACAAATATACACTGGCGCCAAGAATCATCCTCTAATCTCCGGACTTATGACGGTTCACATTTCAACTGACCGGCAGCTATGCGAAGCTCTCTTTCTCGTTGATTCTTGTTTAACCACATCCACCCCCACCATCACCCCAACCTCCACCATCACCTAGATCACCACCGCCACCGCCTTGTGATTCATTTCTTTGTCTCTCCTCCTCTCTCCTTTCTTCCTCTCTTTTCCTTTCTTCTTCTCTTTTCCTTTCTTCCTCTCTTTTCCTTTCTTCTTCTCTTTTCCTTTCTTCCTCTCTTTTCCTTTCTTCTTCTCTTTTCCTTTCTTCTTCCTCCTTCTGTCTCTAAAAACATAATGATGGTCAAAGCTTGTCACAAACAGGATAGGGTCTTGAGTTTCATCATTACTCTTATGATTAACATCATTAAAAGGTAAACTAACAACAGCCAGATAAACAAATTGCTGAGACTCTCAATTTGTCGTACAAGTTACAAATATTTGAAAGAGGGCATGCCTAGTAATTGATCTAGCTCAATCAAACTGAAAAAAATATTGGTGAATATCAAATATCTCAGTATCCAATATCAACTATGGAGGAACATGAACATTAAAAAGATAACGTTTGCATCAGGCCAAAAGGACAATAATTCCATGGCTTATCCCATTTCCCCAAGGTTCCCAGGGTCCCCAAGCACCTAGTGACCAGGAGGATTTTTTAGTTCCCCCTTGATGGGATGCTAGTACATTGCAGGGTCACCCCTAATATTAATTTTGCCAGTACCCATTTATACACCTGGGTAAAGAGAGGAAGCAAAGTGTCTTGCCTAAGGACACAATGCAATGACCTCAGCTAGGGCTCAAACCCAAATCACCAGATCTGGGGCCTAGCACAATAACCATTAGAGCAGCACACCTCCCACGCTCCCAACTCAGCATGAACTAGGCATTATGTCCTGGACAATAGTATCAACTTTATTCTGTTTATGCACATGCTACATAGGTAGGTATGGGTTTTGAGACGGGGGCTTTCGAGAATAAAGAGCACCTGAAATCCCAATACAAATTCTCGGTATTACCCCTCCCCTCTGCACTTTATTGTAAGATTGACTGTATAGAACAGCCGGAAGGTAATTGAGTTGTAGCTCATGTGTCTGGCAAGCTTTATTCAATAATTTATTAAAAGGTAAACGTGTGAACAGTACTCTGCAAACTGCAGTTGTGAAACTTGTTTATTCTCCAACGCGTTTCGTCTGACTACAGTAAAAACCCGCGTGTAAGAACCTAGGGATTTAAGAACCTTCAGGCAGAAATTTGCTTTTTTAATACCCCAAAATATAAGAACCTGTTTAGCCAAACAAATTCCAACAGGTTCTTATACGTGGGGTTTAACTATTTAATTTATACATTTTTTTAACAAAAACCAAAAAGGTGATCGAGAGTTTAGAAAATTGAATTGTTAAATGAAACTCAAAATGTACAATGTATGTTAAATTTGAACTATTATTATGAAACAATTATTGCTACAATTTACAGAATATATCATTTCTATGTAATCTTGGTCTTGGTTGAAATGCTCCATGCATGTATCCTCTTGCAGTTTGATCATTGTTTGATAATCAACAACAATGTCTACTCTGTAGAAATTAAGAACCTAATTAAGAACCTACTTAGCCTAAACTGTCAAGAAGTACCCCATAATACAAGAGCCTGTTTTGCCAAAAGTAGGTTCTTACACGCGGGTTTTTACTGTATCGTAAACTTCTTCAAGGAGTTTTGCAAACAGACACTAAACGCCTGTAATTAAGCCGGCATACTGGCGGCTATTTCGATGACCACAAACCACAGAAGTTTGGCCGGATTTACGAAATGGAACAGGCGAAGCTGTGAAATATTTACGCAAGGCGTAAAAAAGATTTTTTGGGACTGACCGTTAATAGAACAGCCGGAAGGGAATTGAGTTGTAGCCCATGTTTTTGGCCAGCTTTATTCAGTTAAGTATCGTCATCAATAATTTATTAGCTGCTAGCAGAGTCGCTTTGATCATACTTAGGAGAGCGATCCGTTTGTGATGTATTGCTAGTAACACTGTGAAAAATAGTGAAACTTACCTCTTTTGATGAAGGAGAAGACCCCATGACAAATCACTGCAAATCAAGTCTTTTTGGATACGTTCCTCGAAACAAAGCGGCTAACGTGGGCCTTGATGAACTCACAATATTCTCACAGCACTGACACTTCAACAACCCAGATGACAAATACTTGTATACCTTGGTGACGATGAATGCTATTATACCTTGTGCATTGCCGACTGCTTCCGGGAGGCAATACAACCTCGTTCCCAGGGTTCTCTCCCTTCATGCACTACTACTACTTTCCTCGAGCCGATGTGTCAGCGGTTATTTCGTGGGTAATTTCTCGAGCGCTGATTGGTTCATTTTTATCATCAATAAGCGTACAGACTGATAAAGTTTTAATTTATGCAAGCTTTCAACAGTTCAACTTTCAGCTGTCGAACTGTCAACATTTTAACCAATGGGATTTTATTGACTTTTTTAAGTAGCCAATCAAAAACCGAGAAAAGCTATTGACAATTTTCGCGTCATTTTGAATAAACTTCACTTATTTTTGTTTACGGCAAGTTTATGGCGTCTTCTCCCTCATTTTATTTCCGGCATTTGACCATTTTGGGATCTTGTTATTGTAAAAAATAAATTGACGACATTTTTTTATGCGTCTGTCCTCTGATTGATGATAAATTGCTTCATAACATTGTCAAAGTTTATTGCGGAACCACTCGCCTGCGGCTCGTGGTTCCACGGCCAGTTTGACAATGTTATGACGCAATTTATCATCAATAAGAGGACAGACGCATAACTGACGTCAATTTGTTAAATTGTTATTAGTGTATTATTATTTCCACCAATCCACGATTTAACTAGCTTTATTTTAACACAGCGTTATTTCGTTGATTCTAAAATAAACTCCTACAATAAGGCTATACAAAATAACGAAATTTATGGAAGAAAATATTATATGGCAGAATGTAAACAAGATGGGTGTGGAATATGAAAAGCCAATAAAATGCGGTAATACATCATCTGAGCCGTAATTCAAAACGACTACACTACCAATCAGCGCGCTGTTTATAACTATCGCCGTTAAACTAAACCCTTTTTATGTTGCATTTCTTTCGATATTGATTCAGTTATGTTGATAACTTTCCTGTTTTTCTCAACAAAGGTGGCATTTGTCTCTGAAAGAGTTCTAACTGGCGTTCAAGCTGATTTCAAACGGAAGCCAAATAGGTTACAATGATTATAAATGAGTCGAGAGCAAAACTCGACCGAGCATTCCGTCTGATATTTGCTTCACAAAAACAATTAAATGTTTACTTGATTTGTTAGTGAGTATGCGCTTTGCGATCAAGTTGGCTTCAATTTTCATACCAGAATGGCTACCTTTTTGGGAATAAAATCGATCAGGTTTTGGAAATGTAAAGGTAGAGAAATACCAACTGCAAAACACATTACATACAGGAAAATAGCCTTCTCAAAAAACTGAATTCCTGGAAATTCTTCTTCGACTAGTTGAAAATTAAACACTACAGAACTAATGACATCCAAAAATATTTTTAAAACGATGGCTAGGACGATCAAAGTTGAGAAAAACACAACCGTCCTATTTTCGCTCAAGAAATCCAGCAGAGCGGATTTGTCTGTTGTTGTTTTCGGTGCGTCGCGGTCGACATATGTACACACCCTCCATAGCGCCCACAATATAAGCAGCATCAACAAAGAGCAGGCGACAGTCAAGGTTGTGTACGATGCACACAGTTCCGTCACGGAGAAAACAGAGATAGAGAACACAATACCAAAAGTGATAATTCCAAACATTAGCAATGCTACTTTGGGCGACGGCTCGCGTCTCAGGCCAACGATGGTGTGATGTTCAATGGCTAACATCGCCAGCACGTTGTAAATCATGAGCAAACCCACTGAAGTCATCAGTACACTATTAGTTCCGCACCATTCCTGACTGCGTTGTTTGCCAAATGCTCTTGTGGCCTCGTAAGCGTTTAAAGCGAGGAGAGCAACTTGAAGAATACATTGGCATATCATGAATGGTTTGCTCTTTTGAAGAATTGTGTACTTCGCCTTCTCTTTGAAGCAGCTTGTAAACATTCGCATGTTAAAGAAAAGTCCAATCAAGTGAAATGCCAGCAAAAGCAAATAGGTGGGACACATGATGGAGACGAGTTTGCTAAAAAAACAGCATCATTCGACGTTGTAGCTCTGAACAAGGAGAACCTAGTATCTTTTCTTAATTTGAAGTATACTACATTGTATTTATTATCTAACCGAGACAACATTCGTGAGAAACTGACAGATACACAATATTGCCTGTTTGGAGTTCTGCTCTGCTATTAGCTTGTTAGCTTCTGTTGCACGAAAGATAACATTTGGGCTCAGTTCGTCAACTGCCATTTTGCAAAGTGAAAAACGCATCTAGTTTTGGCAATTTTTGGTGGAAGATTAAACTGATACATTTTCGACCGATGCCACGAATTTCATGTCAATTTAGGTCAACTCCAGGTAGATCCTATATTAAGTGACTTCTGACTAGGAGTTCAACATTGCACGATATGTCTTAGTCACGGAATATGAACACTTTAATCTTTTTTATTCTAAATTAAAATAATTTGTCACGAAAAACCTATCTCCCGGTTGGTTTCGGGGGAGATTTTAGAGCCCCCTGCTTAAAGTTATAGCTGTTTTTTTTGGAAGAGGAAATTTAAACACTGAATTTCAACGAGGCTGTTTCCGGTGTTAGATAGAAAAAGTAGACGATCAGACTGAATTGGGAACCACGGAGGCGCTTAACCCAGTATCTTTAGCGCGGAATCTATAAGAAAGGATTGGTTGCAGTCACATAAAACGTTGTCAGCATTAATCATGCTGAATTTTTGATTCATTGAAGTTTTATCTATTTTACATATTTTGTAATACAAGTGAATATATGAAAAACCATATATGTATAACTGCGATGATCAATCATATCTTCATGTTTTGTAATTTTTAGCAACCATTGTAAATTTTACGACTGTTAGGATAAGTTCTAGATTAGATTTGTAACCGAGCCAGATGTTCAGTGTTAAGAGTAGGGATCTTATGGGATAGCAGTGTGCCACTTCTTGAGAAAATCCATTTCCAAATGAAACAAGCTAAGAATGTGACAGAGTGAGCGAAGGAGGACAAAAAGTATAAAAAACAAATAAATACAACAGACTCGGATCACTGAATTATAAAATGTACTTTTATTTCAAACCATGGAAAAGTATACTTTCGTCCCTTGCGTACTTGAGAAAAGATGTAATTGGTTATTGTACTGGGCTGAGAATGAAACTTTTACAAAACACAAAACCCACCTATGGAGCGTACGCACATGACCTCATGACAGCCATATTGGTGTTCCAAAACAATGATACAACGGCCATGTTGGTGTACCAAACCAGTCCTGTGGGAGTTCAACTCTTTTCTTATGTAAACATTTTCTTTTGTTCCAATAAATTTGCTTGGCTGCTGGACACGCGAGTGAATACGCTCTATAAGGACCAAGTGATTAAGAACCTGAGGTTAAAATCTTGGTAATTAAACCCCCTTTATACTTGTTG
>Ga0126338_10000281_pt1 | contig 25174 bp, 13 predicted proteins | sample OrbCmetagenome_2_FD_92529 | JGI IMG/M metagenome (GOLD analysis project Ga0126338, IMG submission 92529) | Coral microbial communities from Petempiche,Puerto Morelos, Mexico - Orbicella C C metagenome | ecosystem: Host-associated > Invertebrates > Cnidaria > Coral | place: Petempiche,Puerto... | reverse complement strand
TCAAAAACCCCAAACCCCTCCCTGCCGAACCCCTTTGCCTGAAAATTTAAACCTTTTTTACAAATTCTGCAGGTTTGAAAAATAACCCAGCCCCCCCCCAAAAAAGGAAAAAATTGGAATTTCCTGGGAAGGGGGGGGGGGGGTGAGGAATTCTTTGAAAGCAAAAAATTCAAAGAAATGTATGAAGCTTAATAGCGAAGCACGCGAGTGACATCATAACTCAGACAAACAAAATGGAATGGTGGAAAATTTTGACGCTTTTTCAAGTGCGTAAGCAAGTGTTCCTAAAACAATTTTTAAAACAAAAATTTGGTCTTCATTTTCCTCCTATTTCTCTCAGAACATGCTAATGTTGTCTGACTCTCATGGGGTTTCAATAATTTGCATTCCAGTTTTAGACTTTGTATGCTTCGTCATTGGAATTTCCAGAGGGGTGGGGGAGGGTGGGTCTTGAAGAAAATCCCTTCTGTGGGGGAGGTATGAGCATTTTCTGGAACTACATAATTATTAACAAAACAGTTTAAACATTATTGTAACATATTGTATTGTAACAAGTTTTTGAATAATAGATAATTAAAAATAAAGAAATAATAATAACAATAATAATAATAATAATAATAATAATAATAACAATAATAAACAGTTTAAATATCAGTGTACAATGGACACTCTGCCTGTATTTATAAGGAGTTCCCAAACTCATTCAATAAGTCATCAACTTTAAAAGTGGTAAATTATTTGCCTGGATATCTTATTAAATTATTTTGTGTAGATTTGTGCCTCTGACTTTGTAATATACAGAGTTCTATTCCAGGGGTTTGACAACAGCCATTCACATGCATGGATGACCACCCTTGAAACATATTATTTTAGAACTATATTACTATTATCTGTGTTTTACAGACAGACTATTTGGGCACATCAGAAAAAAACTTAAAACAAATACATATACCACTATTTTGTAATGAAAACCACAACTTTTGAACTCAAATTTCTTTTTGGGCGTTCTTGTGTTTTGATACAACCTTGAAGCATTGATACAAATAAGGACATCTGGAAAAAAGATTAGGGGGTATCAAAAAAGCTCACCTTTCTGTCTGGAAGAGCTTACTCCCAGACTAGGCCTAGAATTTTTTGTGGGTCACATAAAAATGAGGGTGACAAAACTCACCAAGCTGCTTAGACTCTCCTTTAAAAATCCAAGGCTGAGAGAGAGTTTGAGATCAAGCATTCAAAAATTGTCTAAGAACCAAGATTTTCCTGATACCATTTGCTACCCTTTCGGTACCCCTTAAATGGCAATTGTTATGAATAGTATGAGATAAATATTTCATCATCACCTGTGCATTTCCAGCAGCAATAAGAACAGCATCACCAGTAATACTGTACTGTATAGACTTGATCTGATGACACTCGAAGGGCTGTAGAGTTCTGAAGGCTCGACGAGATGCATCCATTGCATTGAAATCCCAGAATTTCACCTGAAGAGCAAAATAACTCTAGTTAGTAATAATTATGATTCTTTGATCGTAATAATTTAAGCTTCAGGTAAAACAAAACAAAGGAGACACCCAGATCCTTGAATGTGGTGTTAACAACTACCACAAGAGGCTTTTCTCTGAGTCATGGCACCCAACTTTGGACAGTGCCACCGTCAATGACAGGAAACCGCTCCCTCGCACTTACTTATTATTGATTTAAAAAGTCAATTTATAAATGACAGGTGGGGTTGTAGCACGAGCAGTAACAAACTTTAATATTGCAACTTTGATGAAGGTGGACAGAAAATTCAGAGAATGAAAATTCAGAGAAGGAAAGCAGCAGAACGTATTACAAAAAATCTTAGAGAAAAGGTTGTAGGTTATTAACTAAAGCTAGTTAACTCATGTTGAATCAAAAATAAGCTCTGATCATTTGAAAGTCAGATAAAAAAAGTTTAGCATGTATCATAATCCATTACACATGTACATGTAGACCTGCACTGGGTAAGTGGAAAATTATAATTAGATAAAAATTTACGGCACTGCATGTACATTTGTGTACTATTAACTACCTCAAAATCATAACCTCCTGTAACAAGCCGAGATCCAGATGGGTCCAAAGCAAGTGCAGATACCTAAATTGATAAAACAACAGTTTACGATTGGTTAACTACACAAAATATGTATACATATATCCATACATGAGCAGTTACTGAATAAAGTATGCCTATTTATAAATAATTACATGCTTGACAAGTAAAAAAAAAAACATGCTTGCTCTTCTTGCATTTAATTGTTATGTGCTGGATATCCACTAGTCTTACACCTAGCACTTAGTCAAAAACTGGTGCAAAATGATTGAATGAATAAAAGAAAAGTATGAAACCGAGTGATAGTACACAGTGTACTAAGAAGATTGTGTATCTTACATGTGTTACACGAAATTTTCGCAACATGTTAATTTCGCGAATTTCGCGATTTAAAAAAAATTGCAAAATTAAAGTGATGCAAATAATAAGTGTCGCAAACATAACATGACGCAAAAATTAAGTGACTCACATTATGTTACTGTTGACAAATAGTTCTGCTGTTTGTTAATTTTGACGTTATTGTACCTTTGATAAAGTCAGTTTGCAAAATTCAAGGACATGTTTTAAAAAGCAACATTGCCAAGGGAATAAATTGTGTGTTACTCAAATATGCGAAGTTTAAGTGATTCAAAATACAACATTAAATTTTTCGCAAAATCGCAGAACTTAAGTGTCGCAAAATATGCGCATCCCAAAATCGCGAAATAAATGTGTCGCGAAAATTTCATGTAATAAGGTACATTGAGATTCAGAGGAATTATAAATAAACCTCATGGTCATAGAAAAACAAAACAATCACTGCTAAAAAAACTTTTACCAAGTTGATCATATCAGTACTAGGTATAAGAGCACTGTACCATGATCTTGTATTTAGTTACTATAACTGTGAGTAATATTTGTACACTCAACTGTTTTGTTCCCATGGTCCAAAGAAATTTCATGGCTGATAGGTATCCTTGTCTCAATACTCTGACAGACAAACAGAAACAAAATAATATAATTATATAGTTCAAATGTCCATGTATGTAATATATTCAATATATCATTAATTGTCACACAGTGGACAACTTCAACTCCTATCCTCCATACAAAGGCTGATATTATGCTTGGGTGACCTGAGACTGGACCATTCAAAACTCAAAACATTTTCAACATCTTTTACTAAACTACAATTACCTTCATTTGATCATTGTTTTATCACACTGATCAATGTTAGTAATGAACTAGATTTACATACAGTATTAACTAATTGTACATCTTCCGTGAATTTTTCCCAAAGCCTGTGAACAACGACTGATTTCCGGCTTTTAATAAAAAAGCTGGAAATCAGTCTGTGTTCCCTAGCTATTTTTCCAACTGTGGGAAAGGAAATACAGTGTAAGCCAAGGATGTGAATCAAATCATGTCCAAAAAAGAGAAATTTACCCTTAGCATGAATGACAGAAATAAGTTAATGACTACAATGACAATCTTGTTGCACTGTGGATAAAGTTTCATACACGTAGTTGGTTCAAATCAGAAAACTAGACAGTAGAGCACAACACCTTCTCCAGATTTCAAGGCTACACAAGCCTTCCTTCCCCTCATATGGAACTTGCAGAGTTTGAGAGACTACATGTACATGAGATGACAAAACCTACAATACAGTGTACCTGACCTGTACACACGTATGTACACTGTATGTTATGATTACAAGCTAAGAAAGGCAAAATTACCTCTTGGTCCTCATCATTGTCGTAGTCATCACCATCATCACTATTGTCACCTGCATCATTGTTTCTACTGGACTTCTGAAAAGAAACGAATATTCCTCCATGCTAAGGTCACTATTTGATCAGTTGCAAGGGATGGAAATTTAATTATGAAAGAACAGAAGAATGAAAATATACTAAATGGATTAATGACCAAACCAACTAAAGAAACGTATTATAAGAATCAATGAACTACTTCAGATGCAAGACAGAGGGCTGGAATTGACTGACTGAAAGTTCATAGTAACAAAACTATGAGCAATACTTATAGATATTTAGTTAAATCCACAAAACAGGATATTACTGTTAGTAATACATGTACATGTAGTACAGTACATGTATTTACATGTCTTGTAGTATTCACCTCAGTGTTATTAGATGGTGGCGGCATAATAACAAATGGTGCAGGCTCATCATCATCATCATCATTAACATAATCTTCAGAAGATTCTACGAGAGAAAAATAAAAATCTTAGCTAGCTCCATAACTTACTTACTTACTTACTTGCTTTCCTGCTACACTGTACAAGTACAGTGCTTAATTAAATATGAGCTCCTTTACTAATAATCTAATAGGTTATGTGTTGGGATGTTGGGTAGCAATACTAGTGCATTCTAACGTCAGATCAGACTGCCTAAAATAAAACAATATTACAGTCACCTCTCTTGGAGAGAAATAGAGCATTTCTCTAGCACTTCACTCAGATTTTTTCTTTTTTCTTATTTAGTGCTCCACTCTCTTAAAATATCATTTTCTCACTTCTCAATCGTGGAAATTGAGACGTAATAATTATCACAGGTTTATAGCGTCTGACATCTAACATCTCAATCATAGCACTATGTGAGGATCAAAATAAGTATCTCAATTATACCTTTCTTTCTGCTACTTGACATTTCCATGGCTGTTCGTTTCGCTTTTTCAAACATGTCTTCCACATTAAACTGTTTAGCTGTTTTTTTTCCTGTATATTCAATCAAATGCAATCGTTAGTACAATATTATTACACTTTTTCTTATTAGCTGGAAGCAAAACATTATTGCTACATCCCTTTTATAGATGTACTTGCCGATTTTTTGTCAAGCCGCAAGTATGAGATTTTTATCCTGGCAACATTTGGTAGAATGTTTAGTTCCAGAAAATACCCACACCTTCCCCACAGAAGGGATTTTTTTTCTAGAACACCCCACCCCTCCGGAAATTCCAAGTAAGCTTCATTCATTTCTTTAATGTTTTTGGTCTTACAGAACCCCCACCCCCCAGAAAATTCCAATCCCTTCTGTGGGGGGAGGGGGGGAGGGAGTATGGATATCTTCTACAGCCACACAATTTTTGAAGGCATGAACCAAAACCCGAAACAACAAAACGGAACCACCGAAACAAAACCACCGAAATGACCGAAACGAAACCACAGAAACGAAACGACCGAAACGAGTAAAATAGTAAGAAAATAAATAAAAAAGTTTAAAAAAAAGCCTTGATCTCTAGCACGTTACTATGGCAGCTGGATCTCGTACCCAGATCCTGCTCTTCAGCTGAATGTGTGACATCGTGACATCACAAACCTGGAAGGTGGATGAGCGCGAGCCTGTCGAGCAGGAAGACATCGAGAAAAATGGGTATTTTCACATTCTGAATAGTATTCTAGCTAAAACAAGAAATCTAATTTCAAAGGAAGGTTTTCTGGCTGTATCGTGGATTGTTAGATAGTGGCGAATTGAATGGTCTTTTCGAGAATGACTTTGCAGCATTCTTCGTATGAACCGGGACTTTCTTTGATATATATCTCTAAAGAAAAATGAGGGCGACTTGACAGGCTTTAATCATATTAACGTCAGGCCTTCATGACTCCTGCAGTTCTCAAAGTAATTTCTTATTAGGCGCTCAGCTCTTCACGGATATTCTTGAGATTGTGTTTCCGTACATCCTGGGCTCGGCGTTGTCGATTTGCCACCGCATACGAATCCACAATACGACCAGAAAACCTTTCTTTGAAATTACATTTCTTGCTTTAGCTAGAATGCCATTCAAAATGTGAAAAACACTCACCTTTTTCTCGATGTCTTCATGGTCGTCATCGACACCCTTGCACTCATCCATCTTTCAGGTTTGAGATGTAACGATGGCACACGTGTAGATCTGGGTATGAGATCTGGCTGTCATAGTAACGTGCCAGAGATCAAGGCTGGTTTTTTTTAATTTTCTCATTTATTTACTTATTATTTTACTTGTTTCGGTCGTTTCACTCGTTTTGGTCACTTCCTTTCGGTAGTTTCATTTCGGTCGTTTCTGTGGTTTCATTTCACTCATTTTGTTTCATTGTTTCGGGCTTTAGTACATGCCATTTTTGAAGAAGAGAAGAAGCCAAGGCCTTATCAAATGATGTCCAAAAATTTCCAAGGCTGTTCTTAAGATTCCCAAAGTCATTCCAGATATTTCCCAGTCCTAATACTACATATAGCAAGGATGTTTTTGCCAAAACATAACGCATTAATTCCGTTATCATTATTTTCCCCTTGAAAATGAGAAAATGTTGTGAAGCATAACATCATTTAGATCTGTGAATGATCTTTTCTTTTTTTCCATTGTTTTGAATTAAAATATTTTTCAAAAGTGTCTCAGTTAAGGCTACATTAACAGTTCATTACAAAATGTTTTTGAGTTGGCTTGAGATTTATTCTGAAGACATCAATCTGAGTGATATAAATAAAGTGACATCAAAACACTCACCAAAACCTGAGAATCCCATCATCGCCTCCATTGAAGCAGATGAGTCACTTTCCATTCTGAAATCACCTAACAAAGAACTGATCTCCATCAATTGTATTAAGATGAACCTTCAATTTTAATTAAATTTATATGCTCAGCCATCCTGCTGAATGTACAATTGTTTGTGGTCTTTCCAACAGCAATCTTATCCTCTAAATGTTCTTCTTTGGTGGTTAAATCACTTCTATTTACCTACCCCTAAATGACTATTGTAGAAGAAGAGTGTTGACTGGTGTTTGTAGGAAAATAATGTTGCGAAAAACTGCCTTGGAAAGTTGACAGAATCACAAATGCAACTTTACTATCAAACGTAAAAGCTATCTGTTAAACTATTTGCACAGACAGGTGGGTCTTCGCGCCTTATGTAAGCTTACACTAGTATTTTACTGTGCTAAGTAAACCTTAGATATGTGGAACCTTACCTCGGTCCTTGGAAGAAGAACTTAAAGTCGTTGTTGGCACAGCTTGTGTCGACTCCCCTGATGTTCGAGTGCTTGTTGCTGTCTTTTCTTTTTGTTGACTTCGAGCCGGGCGAAAACCATGGATAAGAGACTGAGATTGAGCGTATTTAGAGGACGCTAACGTAAATCAACAACAAAAATCCTTTAGACATAGACACGTACAAGCTTACACGAAAGATTTCAAAGCAAAGACGACACTTCGGCGTGACTGTATGTAATTTTCACTTTTAAATACATGTAATATGAAACAAATATGGATGAAATCAAATCTCTCACTACTTCTACCTCTTAGCGCGCTCATTTCTTCAAGATCCTCGTCGTCCATCGTATTAATTCTCGTCAAATTTTATATTTACAACATTCTTCACTCATTTAGTCCGCCATATTGAATATTATGACCCAATGCGCATAATCCTCCGATCTCTTTTGCATCCGCTGTAAAGGAAAATCGTCGTCATGCACTTCGCTAGAAATTGGACACTTGACCCCAGGACAACTCGGCGATCAGTGTTACAAGCCACTAATACTTCGTTACACAGGGACCTGTAGACTTGTCACAAGTCGACCTTTTCTTAATCCTTGACTTATTTATCTTCCTCAAGCGAAGCGAGAGAGTGATCTTCGAGCGACGAAGTCGCGAGGGCGAGTGCGAGCGACGTAAGTGAAGTCGACGAAGCCAACAGGCCAGGGAAGAATTATCGGAAAGGACTTTTAGAAAGTCTAAGGGACATGGTAAAATTAAATCAAAACGTTCAGCTCTCCAACCGAAGCCTTTCTATCCAAAAAAAAAAAAAAAAAGGACAGCGGAGTTAGCCAAATTCAAAGGTACAGCATTTCAATAAACCTGACCCCAAGAATCGCGCATTCTTCAGTTTATTGCCCATAGGACAAAAGGTTTCGGATGTACATTTTACCGCGACACCATTCGAGCCTTACACAACCAATAACGTACAAGGAGAGCCATATTTTAATAATATTTGTCGCTGTGCTAGCTAACGACATTGTGTTTGCTAGGTTTGAAGATTTTACAACTTTTCTCTACGTTTTTATGGGCGTTGTCAGGAGCCATAATCGAGGACTATTATTATGGCTCCTGGCGTTGTTAAAGATTTCGTGGGCAAAGAATTCTGGGTAAACGTACCAGTCACCATCTTTTTTCCTACGCAAGATTGGCGTTGTCTGATTTATTAGCATTTGTAACGATTTTAATACGCGTACCGCCGATACCGACAAAAGCGAGAAAATCCGAACCTCAGTCAAGCCAGGAGCCATAATCAGGGACAGAGACCGTAAGTCTTGAGATCCACACGCACCTATGATATGGGACAATTTTGCTATTTTTAGAACAAATTGCGCCACCCTGACGACGTATATCCGCGTGGATCCGCGCACATGTCGTGGGTTCTCGCGTGGATGTTGTTATGTTGCATGATCAATAGGTGAGAGTTGCGAAATTCTCTTACGGATTTCTCACAGCGATTGCAGGGAATAAGGCTGGGAATAAGAACCAGAGCGCTATTGTGTAGTTTTATGCTCTGAGCTAATGGAAAAGGTCAGTTTTTCAGGGTCGAAAAAAAGACTTCAATTTTGCGCTGTGAATGAATAAAACATGACCAACACGGCTGTAGGATTTTGACCACGTTTTCTCTTTGTGCGTACGTGTACTAGACAACCCTCCTTGGAATCACGCTCGGTAAATAACCAAAATATTTCGCCATAGTTACATAACATACCAACATCCGTTCGGTATTTGCGTAAACCAGATCCAACTGAAACATGACGATAAAAAAGAATTTTATGTTCAATACATCTGTAGAAAGACAAACAAACTGTAGGATTCTATGATGAGGAATTAAAGTTTTTATTCAGTTCCAAAATCATCTACAAATCTTTGACTTGAAATCTAATTCTGTATTGGAACTTTTGCCATGGTGACGGTCGATTACTTCCTGAAATCGTCTTAGTTCTTCTTTCGAATCTTCTCACAATAGTAGCCATCGAGAACGGATTTGGATCCTTCAGGGCAAGTGGTGCAGGCACCAGACCCTGCTGCCCAGTATTGACCCTCAGGACAGCTGGTCCTATCTCGGTGCTTCTTTTTAGCCCTGTTCTTAAACTTTTTAACCTTTGTCTTCTTGGCCCGCATCGAGCCGCGGTCCAAGATGCAGAGCCTCATTCCAACTTTCAGGTTCAAGACAGTTGCAGGGTCTGGGACGGTTGCTGCTTCGTAACCAAGTAAAGAAACTTTCCAATGTGAGTAGACCGATGGGAACAAAGGTGTCTTCTCCAGAAGTTCCTGACAGTTGTTTTCATCCACATTCAAGGGGCAGATCTTAGGTTTATCTGCTCCGTAGGGATTGCTCAATGCCTCGCTTTCTTTTCTGCAAGGTTGGGCACCATGGCCTTCAAGGTATTCAAAAATGAAGTTTCTCTCTGGGACGATAGCGTAGCTTTTTCCATCTGGCAGTGTGAGCTGGTTCATCCCTGTGATTGCAGCTTGAACTCGAACCCTGCGTTCAGTGACGCTAACAGTTGGTACATATACCTCAAATTTCTTCACGAAGATAGCCGCTTCTTTATCCTGTTGGCTAATCCATCCCTTATCAACCAGCCATTGACTGTTGGGTATCTTGAATATAACACGCTTGCCAGAATAAAGATCAGCGATATCCATAAAAGCTTGGTCGCTTTCTGATGTGGTTGGGACATCTTGGTATTCCTCTACATTCCTGCATAATGGACTGACATGGGCAACAAGGTTTGCAATGTTAGTATTTATGCCTTGGCACACACTGGGTCGTACTCCACCTTCCTTGTACTCCAAGATGTCACAATATGCTTCGGTGATTTGCCAGATATTGGTTTTGTAGGAGATAAATGAGACCATAGTCAGGACTTTTAGGTCGTGCACAACGCTTTCATCTTGCTCTCCCTGGGCGGAACTCTCTTCATAACCAGCCGTTATGCTGGCTGCAGCATCTAGAGACGTCTCCGCTCTCATGTACGTCGCCATGGCTTCAACCAGTTCAAACTGAAAGTCATATATCTCTTCATATGTCGCAATCAATTCTTGTGCAAGAACTTTTGTTTTTGAGCATAAGCCAGAGGACCGCACCCATGCCACAGTTGTCTGAGCCAAGGCCGTTGATTGATCGGTTATCACATCACAAGCGGCATCAATTAGATTTTCCCATGTTGTTGTCATACCAGTCAACTCTGGTTTCTCAACTTTGGGATCGTAACATCCGTAATCAGTAAGAAATTTTTGTTTCCGAGTTTCAAAATCGGTCGTCGACTTATCTTGTCCTTCACTGGTAATCAAGACTCGTATATTTTCCAGAAACTCGCTGTTCTCCTTAAACCTGCTTGAAATGCTTATTGTCTTGTCCTTGAGTTCACCAAACGTTTTCGACATCCGGACCAGTTCTCCTACTCTAGTCAGTGTTGACGCCAATTTCGCTGAACGATCTATGAAATCTCCAGCACTCGAGCCACCAAATAGCTTTTCAAGTGGGTTCATTAGAACAGCGGCTGCCAATCCTACCTGGATGGTGTCCTCGGCGATTTCCAAAGAAACTGCTGCAATAGCGAGTTCTATAATTTTATTGAGTTTGCCTCCAAGCGTAGTACTCAGTGAGTTGATATTGTTGGTGTACTTGGACAACCGGCCGTTTATATAGCCAATGTCAGCACCAGCTTTCTCTCTGTTGAAAGATTCCACCTTTTCGAAATAAGTACGGAGACCTTTGAATCTCTCGTTGACTGTCTTGGTCAGCTCCCTGTTCAGCCATTCGACAAGTTCGGTGATCGCAGTCTCTTGATTTTGGACAACTTCTAGAATTCTATCCATTTCCGTAAGACGTAAAAAGGTGGGATAATCAATCCTGGTATTCAGTATCTTCTTGACCTGCCCGCTCGCTGGAGGTTTTGTTGATTGAATATAAGCGCTTACCTGAATGATGGCTTTCCAGAACATGCAGGCATTCTTTTTTGTGTTGCTTGGAAGGTTCCATGACGTTTCGCAACCCGATTTAATGGTCTCTAAATCTGGTACAAAAGACATCATTTCTGAGAATTCAGCAAACTGGCCCTTGCCAACGTATTTAAAGATTTGTTCTAAGTTCTTCACAAGGAGGTTATTGAGCTCTTCAGTCGTTGTGGGGTATACTTGCTGGAATTCGTCTGGGTTGTTATGCTTTAACATCACAAAGTGCAAGCGAAAGGCATTCCACTTGACACCTGTTCTGCTCTCCCTCCGAACTCTTTCGAAGGTATCAACCAGTTTAACAATGTCAGGTAAAGATGCACAGAATATTTCGTCGCCGTCTTTTTCTTCACACGAATTTTTTATCTCTTTCCTGAGGAATCTTCCGTTTCTCTTATCAAAAAGGGCAGCAAAATCTTGTGGCCTGCCCCCTGCTAATCCTTTCGCCAGCCTTCCTTTTACATCGTTGCTTTTCACGTCTTTGTTCAGAGTGGGCAGACAGCTTCGAAACACAGGGTGTAACAGGAAAAGATCGACATAAAATCCCCGTAACGTGGCATCGTGAAGGCGTAAGAAATCAGAATTTGGTATGGTCATCAAGTAGCGGTTTCTGTACAAGCATTCTGTATCAAAAAACTTTGAGGGATCACGGCATACTTCCTCAACGGCATCGACGGCTCCACTTTCAGGTACAACACCGTTTGCTAGAAGCTGCTCACGAATACTCTCGAGATCTCTCAGGACGTTAGTCATAGAGCCTGTGGAGCGAAGTTCATCGAAGTGGGTGCAGAAGTTGTCAAAACTGATCGGCTCACTCTCGCCGGAATTTTCGTCTTGAGCTGTTGAAATTTGAACCAACAGAATTCCCCACAAAAGGGCAAAAATGACCATCCTCAAAACTGGGGTCTCACCTTAAAATACAATACAAAAGACAGGTCAGAAGTCAACAACACTTGGAAATAAGACAGGTTAGCAACTAGCACGTTGGTCAACTCTTTTCCCATACAGGCTGTTTGAAAAATATCTCAAATATTCCCCCTCTGCTCTGAGGTCAGCGATTGACCGGTTGCTATTTATTTGTCGAATTCCAGACAGATATTAAACTTTATATTACTTCAAAAGTCCATCCTAGCACGAGCCCTCGCAATGACAAGAGAACAGGAGACAAGACAAAGTAGCTGAAACAATAAATTTTCGATGGATTTTTGATGGATCTACAAGCGTCACTTAAAGTAAGATAAAAAGATTGACGAAATTTGAAATCGCGGAATAAAAAGCATTATTATCAGTTCTTAGGAACTGAGATTAAATTGCTTAATGTGTAAAGTTCAGAGGTTGATCAAAGTTGATTTAAGACACAGCACATACCTGCTGTGGTTTCGTAAAGGACTGTAAGTTTGAAAGTAAAAGTGACAACGTTTTCCTATCTTTACAAGGTCAGTGTATGTGTCATATATATATTTGACTAAGGTAAATTTCTACGGATATAAAAATTGTGGCCGTAGGTTAAATTTAAATCAGATTTCACATTCCAAAGTTGTCTAAAGTTGTTTGAAGTTCACTGCCAGTGTTTTCCAGTTGGGCTTGTCCGTGTTTTCTGATTTTTTATTTTTTTATTATTTTTTTTAATTTGTTTATAATTATCAAATTTCCCTAGAATACAATCTTTCACAGAGTTAATACGCAAAACAAATATATACTTTGTCAAGTGAATATATGGAAGATTACATACTTGGACTACGGCGGAAAGATATGAAGACATGATTAATTGATCATCGCAGTTATTTACACAACTCAACTCACTAAGCAGTTGGGGAATTAAAGCCTGAAAAAATCATTCAATCATGAACGGGAATTTGAACCCAATATCTCCTGCGATACCTGTGCAGTGTTCTACCAACTAAGCTATTAAGCCAACTGGAAGCTGGTCACGTTGTGAGTTCGTAATATGTCCGTACAGTGTAGATGGTGAACTGATGCAAATACTACAGATAGTATTCCCTCTACTGTGTTCCAATTTACTGTGCCAAAAATTACTGCACCCGTCTAAAAAATATGATAATATTTGGAGCTAGAAATAATTTGTAAACAACAAGTAAATACTGAAATAACTTACCACCAAGTTTGGGAGGATTTCGCAAAACGTCAGACTGAACAAGTTTCCAGCTTTTGTGAGAAGTGATTTCTTTGAACTTGAAGTTGAACGTTTAGCTGATTTTCTGATGAACAAATTGCTTTTAAGGATTGAAGTTCATGCTTCAGTTCTCTCATCACATGTTCCAATGGTGGGATGGGACAAAAGCATAAATATATTAATTTGGCAATTTTTGAAAGAGCAACATTTTGCCGATTTTGCTTATTCTTCTCCATTTCCTTTGTTAATTAGCCACTATTTCTTGGCGAAAGTTTTGTGTGTGAATGTACTTGACAAAGAAACGAAACTGATATCACTGAACTGCAATTAAAAACCCCTTTTGGCTTTCATCTAGCACGGTTTTTTTTTTCAACGGGGAGCTACGTGTGAGCTATGAGAACCAGCAGTTTCCGTCAGCTAATGAATCGGAAAATAAACCAGCTAGAAAACTAATTAAAATCCCATGTACAGTTTTGATGTTATTATCAGTTCGCTCTGTGACTTCCGAACTGCGAAAGAAAAACCGATAAATAAGGTCAGTTCCGAGAAAAATAATTGTACATTTCCCCTTTTTAATTGCCATATTGGAATATGAAAGAAAGAAGAAAAAACTATTAAGACGAGATCCGATAGGAAATCGAGCAATTTTAATTTCAGTTTTTAGTGGACAAAAATCTTGGACCAAAATAATTTTTTAGTATACTACTATCCTTTTCGCATTTTCTAAAAGCTAAATACATAAATAGTTGCCTGAAATAACACTGAAAACAATTTTCCGTGGGAACTTGAGAAAATAAATTAAAAAGCACAGCGAAATTGTTTAAACATAGGTAAAATTTTGTCGTCGGTTTCATTTCACCAGTACTTTCAAGTGTTTTATATGATATTCAAATTTTTTTTTTGACATTTGGTGTTGACAGAAATGTGATTTCTTTTGAGGATTTATTTGAAACAGTCGCACAGAAGTTTGTAACACAGCGTAAGTAAACTCGGTTTAAAGTTTTTTTCCATTTGTTACTCGACCTTCTGGTGGATTCCTTCTTAATATAACCGCTTCCAGTGTCACCCAACGTAAGGTGAACCACATGGAAGAACTGAGCTGACGACAAATATAATAGCTTCATTAACTTGCCTCAACACTCATAACCTGTTGGTAGCTGGTGGTCTATAGAATTGACTGGACAACGTTACTTGTCCGTACAAGAAAAAAAATGACTTAATTGTTGCATTAATGCCTTTGTGTCGTCTCAGTTGAAATAAGATAAGCAAGGGTGAAATTATAATTTGGTAAACAACGTGGTTGAAAAAATAATAAACAAATAAAAGCGCGGTCAAGTGCTTATTAACATCTATTTGGATCTCATTTGTCACGGGTGGTGCTAAAGTTGATTGAACAAAGACACGCCTACTAATTTTACTCAATGAACAGGAAAAGAAGCTGGAGAACAAAAGAAATAAAGGAGTTATTTCCTGTTGGCTTTATGAATTTTAAAAAAGCACGTCTTTCTCGTCCTCGTGCGTTCACGCTTTGTCGTGTTGGACGGACTAAAATAATAAATAAAGCAAATTTAAAGGTAGTTCGATATGCTGCCTTTAGTTTTTATTATTTAATTTCCCAAAGTTTCTCTTGGAAACAGAAAAGATAGTTTTTCTGAAGCCTTTTACAGAAGAAAGGTGACTTTAAGTGGTTGAAAAAATGTTGGTACTTGAAGTCGTTAACACAACTTAATAAATTTGACATCTTAGCCCTTCTGTTGGTCAGAGCAATTTGTCTTAAACTATTACCATTAATAAATTTCAGACAGTTACTGTCGAGCCCCTGGAAACACGTTTTTACGAAGTAAAGTCCTTTCAATTAAAAGGGAAACTTATTTACGTCAACTAGCCTGAAAGTGGCCTCATTGCGGAGGGGGCAATTATTTGATTTCCCTGAGAAATTTCTGATAGGAAGAAAGGCTATGATGCCCGAACGTTTGTGATTTTTTACAAGAAGACACTGACATTTTTCTACCTTATAAGTTTTCAATTTATAATCTCTTTTGAACGTTTATATCCATTAAGTGTCACGCATCAACCGGGGAGAACAATTTTCGTTATTTTGTTCATCCTAAATATTTGTTTAGAAATTTCTGTGCTAAGCTGTATTTACCGCGAACACTATTACTCGCCATACGTACCAGCCAAAGGAGACATGATATCACTTGTGGGAACAGGACTGGAAATTAACATTGCATTTTAAAAGCGTATTTAGTATTTAAGAATGGCAGGATTATCTCGAGAAAAAACCTTCTTTTGGCCGGAAGGTCATACAGTCTTTCCTTGCAGCGTAACGTGACGAGCTAAGACAATTGTAAAGGAGGCTCAGATTAACGTTTTGTTTTCACATTTACTTTTATTCAGTGCAAATTAGTTGTCCCTTAATTTAAGACTACAGCATTGCAATCCAGTTGTTCAGCAGTCTGCAAAGGGATTGACTTCATTCCGAGAACTCGACAGGCGCGCACGCGAAGGCGCGCGCGATCTTTTTGTTCCATGTCACGTCTCGCGCCACAAGTATTTGTGCCTCTCGCGACCTCGGAAAGATGCTGAATGCTACGCAGATTGTTTGCTCATTATATATTAAATGGAATTTTCATTTTTACACGATCAAGAACATAGTTTAAAAAAATAATTTTTGCTGTTTATTGTTCCACCAGACTTAAAACTCCCAATCATATGTATATTTTTCAGTTATACAGGTAACCATGGTAATAGTCAATTAAGGAAACAACCATCTTATATAGTCGCAATAACTACTGTCTGCGATTTTTTCAGAGGGAGCGTTGCTAAGAAACACGATGCATCTTGATGGAGACACCTTGACGTGGAAAAATTTCGGGATTTCGTAAATAAAAATTTTATCGAAATATAAGAATCAAACTTTTTGGTGTCTAATTACAGTGGAACCCGGTTAATCCGGTCAACGACGAGCCATAAAAGCCTGGCCGTATTAACGAGGTGGCTGTATAAAAGGGGTACGTTACAATCACGGACTGAGCTTTTGTTCGGGCCAGAATAAAGTGGCCGTAATAACAAGGTGGCCGTAAGGCGGGTTCCACTGTACCTGGAGTTTCCTCAGAGAACTGCGCTTGTTCCCCGAACGAGGTATAAACACTCTAAATATCTACAATGATACAAAAAAAAAAAAAAAAAAAAAAAAAAAAAAACAAAAAAAAAAAAAAAAAAAAAAAAAAAAAAAAAAAAAAAAAAAAAAACAGCGCTGGTAAAGTGTCAAAACGTCTATGATAATATTGCACTTCATGCCATTTTCTTCCGCCAATCAAACTCCTAAACAGCCATAATAAAAACTTAACAGTTGAACTACCGCAAAATAAAGGAGAATCTGTCTTGTTTCCAGGCTTTTTTTTTTTACAACCAAAAGAGCGCCCGTAGTTTTCAGTTCGATCGATCCAAAGTCTTGAACTAAGGTCCCATGGTCAGCGTTTGTATCAACTACACATGCGCTTTCTCTCAGGTCATCGTCTTAACGTCCAATCATGAGGCCAGAGAAAGAAGACTTTTCCATGATGCTGACTGGTTTGTTGGTGTTGTTCTCGATATAAATCGATACATAGTGACCAGCCTAGTGGAAAAAGGACAATAGTACGCTGATCAGCTGATTAACTGACCGTATGAAACGTCAAAACCCAGTTTTCTGCTGGCGAGAATAAAGTCAATCAGACGTATTCAAACTGATTTCGCTAGCAGAAAAAGAAAACGAACGCTTTATTGTTTTGGTTGAAACTTTCCTTGTTCAAAGGCTATACCGTAAATCCTCGAATTAGCACCCCCCCCCTCGAATAGGCGCCCCCCTCCCCCCCCATTTTGTGGACGAGTATTGAGACAACAAAGGGTGTATAGTTTTCGTCATGTAGTATTAGATTTGTACATTGTTTCAGTTTGTGAACACGTTTAGTGAACACTTTGAACACGTTAAGTGCTAACAGTGCCGCGATTTAAACTTTATGATCAGCTTTTTATGTCAATAAACAGCTTATGTTGGTGTTTACGCGCAGATGATGTATTAAAAAAATGATCATGTTAGGCCAGGATTTGGGAAAAATCAAATAAGAGCCCCCGTCTTCTGCTAAATTTGAAATAAGCGCCCTGGGCGCTAATTCGAGGATTTACGGTATTTGAAGAGTTTCCAGCTTTCAAAAGCGTGTGCGCCAACCTCGTTCCCAGGGTCGAGGTTGCTTTTACGCGAACGTTGGCTATCAGTGAATCCGCGGATCTGATTGGCTTCCTCATCGCTGACTATTCGCTAAGTGCTCGTTGCTCAAAAAGGAAAATTCGCGTGAAAAAAATTTAAACCTATAGGTTTGCGTTTGCGCCTATAGTATATTACCTTGAGCATGAGCATACCAGTCACTGAGACTGTAAACTTGAGGCTATTGCTTTCCATTCCTGTTATTGTAGTTAAAGACCTAGAAAATAAAATTGCAAGCTTTCATTCCATGATTTTTCTGCTTTCTACGTAATTCCAAAAGCAACAATCGTGAAAACAAGACCATCATAAAGTATACTTGTTTCTCTGTTGTAATATTCAACATTCCTGTTGAAGCGTTGTTCACTTGATTGACTGACCAGCTCAGTCACAAACGAAGGACACAGACAATCCAACGAACCAACCAGAACTCGAAGTGAATGCATACAACTGACGCAAGATGCCGGAAAACGTGTGCAAGCGAGCGACGATCGGTTTTGGTTTGAATTCTGATTGGATGACCAAGTGGCCTGAGTTACGACATTGGATGATTTCAGCAATGCAGCAGCTCTCGTAAGCTGCTATTCTTTTATTTTTGTAGCAGCTGTTATTTTTTTAGGGCTTAGTGGTATTTCTTCTGTTGTTTTTTCTATTGTTCCCTTAAAGGGTATCGAGCCAATGATGTGAGACCTTACGACAGCTGCTACATAACCCTATAATGTAGCCACTGTGCATCAAAAAATTTACTCACGTGTTTAATTCACACAGGGAGCTGATGCAGATACTGATTTTAACATAGTCCCGCGGGCGCAGATTTGCCTCCCTGTCGCGCGAGATCACCAGTTGGGCTGTTAGCTGATATACACCCGTATATCGTATGGCGTATCGACCGGAACGGAGGTCTATGTCGTTTCCACGCACAAACGTTCCAGAGTGTTCACCCTAAGAGAAAATAGTCAAATACATGCATATATTCATGACATATATTTTGGAAATACTCGAGTTTTTTTTTTTTTTTAATGAAAACCGCAGTGTGCATTCGTTAGAATGAAAACTATAGAGAAACAATTTAATGTGGTGCTTTCTGAGATATTTTTTAAGATGGTTCTAACTTTAGAATTTGTGGATAAAATCCTAGGGTGTGACAATTTTAATGAAAGCTACTTAGCTTTCCTTTACTTAGTTCGAGGTTTCTTTTTTAACTTTTAGGCGTGTGTATCCAAGCGCTCGAACAATCTCTCATGAAGGCTTTTTAAGGCAGTCCCTTCAGGTGTTTGTTGTTGTTGTTGTTGTGTTGTAAAAGTTGGTCTGTGGATAAAACCCTAACGTTGAGCGCTACCTTCAGTGGATGCCGTTTGTTTTCCATCATTTTGCAAAACAAAATATTTTGAGAAACTTTTTAGCTTTTAGCTGAGGTACTCCTGCTAACGTAAGAGTTAAAAAACGTCATAAGAAAATTATTACAAAAGTTTATCACCACATACTGGCTGCTTGTAGTTCTTCAACTCCTGATGAGATTTCTTTGGTACAGTCACATCATATCGCAGGACAATATGGTGAGCAGACAAAAGGTCTGGGATTCCTGCAGCCATGAGACTAATATTCTAAAAAAATAAAATACAAAAACAACATTTGTCAAGATCGTTAAGGGAACTGATATTAGGTTGGCAAAGATTTTTCGGAAGGTCCATTTAGCCGAGATGAGTTGTTAGAATATCACGTGATAAGCTCGTGATGAGCACGTGACAAATGAGGAACTGACGTGACTCAGGTCTTGTTATATTGCTGTTGCAACAGCTTGAGGAAATCCGATTATGTATCAAGCAAAACTTCCTCTTGGCGATTAGTTCACTTCTACTGAGAAAAATAACATAGAACAACAACAAATAGCAGTGATTTAACTGTACCTGGTCTGCAATTCGCCTTGATCGCCGGTTTGCGCTTTCTGTTGAAAGGAAAATAAGAAATAACGCTAAAAACTTAATATAACTTTCACAGGTCAAAAAGAGCTTTGACGACTAATCGTAATTTGACTCTTACATTTTCTGAAGGGGTTCATAAACAAACCATTTTGAACATAGACAGGATTAGATAATCAGGCCTAGAGATGATTTTTTATGGTTCAGACCAGACCGCGAGGTCGGCAGTTATTTCTCTTAATTAAGTGTGTAAAACCTGTAACGAAACACTTTTTTTTAACGAGGATTTGATTTTTTTGTCAGTGACAGAGGCATCCTCGGAAAACGAAATCCGAGAGTTCGGAGTCGAAACTCAGACCTTCTGGTAACCAGTCCAGATGCTCTACCACTGAGCTACAGAGGACTTATGGAAACTGAGGCTGTTAAATTAGTTTTATGGGGCAAACATCCTGTGCGCTGCTAGGAGTGGAAAATGTGGGATTTGTTTCATGTATCAACTATTTCCTGTCCCTAGCGTTGAATTCACGGGTACCTTTACTATGGAATACTGTCTATTCATAAGTCTATTTACAAGATATTTGTCTGACCAGAGTTTCGCTTTACTGAATGATACTCACCCTGTACCATGCTTCTAAACTCAGCCATCATTGTAGCCTCGGTGATCTGGGCTCCAGGAGGCCCGACTGGACCGGGTGGACCGGGAGGACCTGGGGGACCAGGACTAGGGTCACACTGCGACTAGAAGTCATAAATATTCAGAAATAATTATACACAAAGAATCAAATAGGCCAAGTAATAAGCTAGCCAATCTATGTTTGTGAAACGATCATAGAACCACTAACATCATTTTCACATCCACATTTGAAGACATTTTCACGTTCAAGGTTACACATTCTTTCATTCGTCAACGGGTTGACACATTCTCAATGGATTCCGTTTGTATTGAATGATGGATACCTTACACGATTTGGTGTGGTTCACATTTCCAACGTTAGAGTTCAGTAGATCACCCACACTTTCTAAACTTTCTGGGTAATATTTTGCCTCACTAAACAGAATCCAACGATAGGTTGCCGAAAAGATTTCAAAAATCGACACGGTCACGTGCCAATGCTTGGACAGCGGGACTCCCAATACCTTAGAGTTTTCTTTGTTGTGTTTTTCTTTTTTCCCTTTGTTTGCTTTGCCACCTCGTTTTCTGAAGAAGTTCCAACTTTCTGCTGGATTCACGGAATCGGAGCCATTATCAGCACCCTGCAACTTTAAAAAGAAACCAATAAGTCACATATTGTTATTAAAATGCCACTATGCTCAAATTTTCGATATCCGTTTTTTTTTTTTTTACATTTTCGTACACAATAGGTCTTTCCTAGATATCTTGCCAAATTTCAATCTATTACGACAGGAGCCATATGGCTCCTGATTACGAGCATTAGAACTCACGTTTTTTTTTTAACTTTATGTCCGAGAATTATTTTACGGCCGCCATTAATTTTTCTTGTTCTAAGTCTTTGCTGAGAATTGGAGTAAATGACATCATTTATTCAAAACTACCAGACGGGTTGAAATTATAATAGCAATTAATACAGCAATTTGCATGGAGAATAGCAAAAACTTTGGCTCTTATATTCGTGCAATTTTCCACACTAATTGTTATTATAATTTCAACCCGTGTCGCATTTTTGAGTAAAAAAATTTGATCACAGGGAAACTTTAACATGAGAGTAGCAGAGTTAAGAGAGGCTTAGGGTATTCTCAAGTTTGTTACCTGTCAAGTTATTTTTAGGTGTGGTATTGAGTCCTCCCGCGGATAATGCTATCACACACATTGATTGGATGTTTTCGTGGATGAAAAAAAGGCAGTTAAAGCCGCCTGGACTTTGAACATGAGCAAACTCCGCGTTACAGGATGGACTATTTCTAGACCTTTCTGGGGTTTAAGAAGTCGGGAGTGATGCAGAAAAAAACTGGAGAGGGATTACCTTAAAAACGAAGCAATATGAAGGACTACATGCCTCACTCTTCACCGTTTCTTGTTATTAGCAAGGAGATCCACAATACATACTAAAGAGTAACTTAAGCTCCTGTACATAATGTTTGTAGTGGCCAATCTTGTTTAAGAATCAAGTAAGACTTAGTAATTATCGGAGTTTATATACTTAATTGCTAAGAACCCGAAAAGACCTCAAGTCGCTGTAATGACTTATAGAAACGGCTGGAAGGTTTGCAAAACTAAACCAGGGAATGGAGTGAGTCGTTTGGATTCCTTCAACTAATTTTCAACAGCCTAAAAGTGAAGCACAAAGCTAGGAAAGCGTACAGTGTTTTATTATTATTATTATTATTACTATTATTATTATTATTATTATTATTGTTGTTGTTGTTATTGTTATTATCTTATTATTATTATTATTATTGTTATTATTATAATTTTTCTTTTTTTGGGGGGGGGGGGGGCAGATCAAAGAAGGATAGTCAAAATCGTATCTTTTGGATGGAAAAGCACGAAGGTTCAAAGAGACGTCCATTACATACACCCACTTCACCCCCTTCTCCCCATCGTAGGAGTGCAGTGCGCGCAAATGGCGAAGGGCGGACTTTGGATAAGTTTGGCTAGTGTTGAATGACAACAAGCGGAACATACAGGCATGGATTTGAAAAGTAGACAGCAGACACAGTGACGCAGGTATTTATCAAATTGAAAACATAATATTAAATTATTGTCAAAAATATAGCAGACCAAATTTATAAAACCGATGAAAGATGTCAGCCATAAAATGCTATTGTACCATGGTTTTTGGACCTTATGCCTTCGAAAACTCGAAAGCTGATAGTAGTCAAATTACACTTATTACATGAGCAGAGCGTTGGTTTAAGGTAGAAAAACCGGTTTACATAAAAAAAAAAACAAAAACAAAAACAAAACAAAACAAACAAAACAAACAAAAAAACATGAAACGTAACCAGTCAGGAAAAACGTAACAAGAATGGCCTCCGGGTGCACCGCATCAAAACCACATTAGCCACATCAGTTCACGACTTGGGTCGCCATGCCTTGAGAATGTATCATTTATCGATGGCTAGCTTGATTTATTGAAACTCAATGTTTTCGGTCTAAAAAAAGCCTTCTAGTTCAAGAACGTGTACTTAGCAGCCTCAAAAATCAGAATGTGGCTACATGCAAACTCAATTAATTATCCGCCGACATTTTATTTGCACAAATCTTCTTAATTAAGACAATTAAGGAGTTTTGTCCTTAGTCAAGAACTATGCAATAGTGTTGACCTCGCTATTAAAAGCTAAGCGGGATTTTAAATCCGTCCACAAGACTCTACGCAAAAGCTCCTAGAATCTATCAGCGGTTTTGTATGCGCGCCGTTTTTTAAACGTTGTAACCCACGTAAATAATATGTCTGGTGCTCGGAATTTTCAAATTTGGATCTTGTAACATCACAAACCGGTCCACAAGAACGTATAAATTATGTAATAGCCAGCCTTGCAATAAATGATCAACGACGCTACTTTATTTGAGCGAAAAGTAACGTCCTAACATAAATTGCGTTAACAGCACCCTCTCAGAGTACTTATCGATCTTTTAATCTGCGTCAAACTAAACTAGTTTTGAGTTATGGGCTTCTGAAAGCTAACAAATAGCCTTTCATCTCCAGCTTAGCAAGATAAATTACAAAAGAATGCGCTTGGAATTTCGAGCAAGAAATTCAGAAAACATGCAGAAAAATTCCCTTGTATGGAAGTTCGGCTGACAAAAAAGATATTTTGGACGCATCGTATAATGTTATGCAAAGAGACGATTTGTAGAAATGTACTGGATTTTTGCCTAACTTCCTCAGTCAATTAAAGTCGGTCTGCTCAGCGCTTTTCAGAAAGTTTTCCCCAAAGGTTAAGACCTCTGTTTTAAGACGTGAAACGGTTTAGATTAGATTATATGACACGCTCTACAAGCGATAACCTAGAATCGAAAATGTCATCGACTTAAATAAACGTGGCACGGGTTCCTGTACAATCAATCAGCGGTTCTAAATCTTTAATTACCTGTTTTTACAACAACTATCTAGCATTCGTTAATCGTGAACATGTTTTTCCAGATTTGACAGCAAGATTGAACTCTGCTGTGAATTTTGAAATTGTTGGCTGGAAACCTAAAAAACAAATGACTTAGAAGAGTTAAATGATATGGCTTATCTACTTTAGTTTCACTTTTGTCGAAATGCGGTGATATCTCCTCAGCTAAAGAGAAATTAGAAGCGTAGTTACACTTAAAGAATTTTGTCCGTCTTCAACTCTAATGTATCGTAAACGATAACTTTATATGTGCGTGTCATAATTCTAAAGCGAAAACCTCTGACCGAATTGCAGCCGGTCTAAACGCATGTCAAGAGGCCGCGCTGAATGTACCGAACTGATGGAACCCCGCGTTCGGAAAACGAGACCGACTGGAGATAAACGCCGGTTTCAAAATGTTTCTGTTTTATCTTTGGTTTAAAACCTTCCCGCTGACTACGAAATTAGGAACAACGAAAACATAAAGTTGCAATTAATGCTCGCTTATCTATCGCAGGTTCTTTTGTGTCCAAAAATAGAATTCCCTGCACGGTGTTCGTGCGAAAAAGGCATTCAACGAGCTCCAAAATTTTGATGCAAAAAAATGTTCGCTTCTATCCAATACGATCCCAGCCCTTTATCTTCACGTCAATGACTCGTGTTTTCAAGAGTTCTCAGAGCTAGGAGACACCCCACTGCGAGAATCCCAGCAGACTTGCTCGCCATTCGTTGACAACGAATCGAATTGTTTGAGTTGGCGAACACTGGGGCGTGGGAAAGGAAAGTCCCTCACGTATGCATGCCTACCATATGTTGGTCAGAAACTTAAGTATTTCATCAGGCAGTCCTTTAAGAATAGCCCAAACAGGGAGAATATCTTACGTTTGAATTCTCGAGGCTCGCAGGTATATCCTTGGTTTTTCCTTTACTGTCCTGGGATGTTTGGGTAGACAACACTCCAGATGAACTCCCAGCGGGGGAAACTTTCGTAATTTGGAGGCAAACCAGAAAGGCGACTACACCAAAGAACAGAGAGCGAGCACCGCCCAAAGCTTGAAGTTCAACCATCGCGCCACAAACGATGTTCAAAAGAAACTGGCTGAAAACCAACGTGGCGCTTAATTTATGGGTAACCCGTGTAGCACGGGAGGTCGGAGAATTAAGAAATATAATATTGGTATTTCCCTTTAGGGTGAAGGTCGCGATGATACCATCGATTTCTCGAATGTATTTATTTGGGGATCAATTTGAGCCGTGTGCCAATGGCCCTGGCAGTTTTCATACGATATGCAAATGTCAGGATACCAGCGGCGTTGAAATACGGAACCCTACATCTGCTGAAAACTTCGCGAAAGCTACCTTTTTTGCCACAACCCACGCGCCACGTTCGTACGAAGTTAATCGTTCTGCGAAAGGAAGCCACAGAATTGGTTATGAAAATATTTGAGGCGCTGCAAAATTGAAATTAGTAAATGTACAATTCAACCCCACAGGTTCTTTTTAGGCCCCGCCCAAGTAATTAACAATAAGGGTTCAATTAAGTTGGTGATTGTATTCCTAATTGATGGGGAGGAGTCAGGAATGCGATTGACACATGCCAGCAAAGGAACATCTATCGCCGCCCGCCTCTAAACTAAGCATGCTTCTGTCACTTTGCCAAGTTGTGACGCTTTGGAAAAAAAAAAAAAAAAAAAAAAAAAAAAAACACCCCCCAACAAAACAGGAAAGATAATAACCTTTTGGTTTTCCTAAATTTAAGAGAAAAAAAATAAAGATAT
>Ga0126338_10000280_pt1 | contig 25207 bp, 9 predicted proteins | sample OrbCmetagenome_2_FD_92529 | JGI IMG/M metagenome (GOLD analysis project Ga0126338, IMG submission 92529) | Coral microbial communities from Petempiche,Puerto Morelos, Mexico - Orbicella C C metagenome | ecosystem: Host-associated > Invertebrates > Cnidaria > Coral | place: Petempiche,Puerto... | reverse complement strand
GCAAGCAAAATGTCAGCAAACCAGTTACATTAAACGAATTAAAGTTTTCTTCTTTGCCATATAATAAACATCTTATTAACCGAGCTAAGTCGGTCTGTATGGGAGAATCTTGACCTCGGTCAAGATTTTCCCATACAGACCTCCCGCTCGGTTAATAAGAGCTAATTATAGTAACTTTTCCATTCAGCAACTAGAAATATTGAATAAGGTATTTCTTTTTGGAAAATTGTCAAATTTACATCCATGTAAACATCGGTAAATTGAATCTTTTGAATGCAGTTAGCCTGTGAGCAGGTTCTTTGTGAGGAGAGAAAAGCAAGATGTGAATGAGTTCAATAAAGATCATTTAATATGATCCACTCTGACCTAACTTGAGCATAAAACTAAACTAGGATTAGTCCCTTGTACAATATGATCAATGGTATACCATGCCAAAGGATTTCATTGCTATTTTCTACTATAATATTAATGAGCCTCTCTATGGATAATAATTAATTTGAAGTTGGGGATAACAATTCCAGTGACTCGAGTGAGAATAAACTTTCTGATATAACACCAACAGTTTTGCTTAAAAAATGAAACATTTGTGGAAACGTTGTTAGGAGAAATTTATTGCTACCTGTAGAGAGACTTGCAGTCAGGTTTCATTGATTGATAATTATTCTATGCCTCTGTTGATTTTCTTGTTAGTTATAGATGCTACTGCTTTAGTGCAAGGTAGTTTCAATTTTTTGAATTATATGGACTTGTTTTGCCTTCAGATTATACAAATACTTTACTTTTGCTATAAACACTAAATATTCAAGTGCATTTTGCCTGTTTTCAAAGTATAATTTTAAAGATTTGATTGCATTCTTGTGAAATAAAAGGAGGCAACAAACTGTCATTTTAACAGTTACGCGGGATAAGGGGCCACGCAGTAAAGATTAGTTTTCGTATCAAATATAAGTGGGTTTCTTGTTCTAAGAGTGTCAATATAAGGGTAAAATAATTTTACTGTCCATCTCAATTCAGAGGCATAATAATTATTCAATATTAACTTGTTTATCTTTGCATTGTATATTTTTTATACCACACATACTTCAGATATTTTTGTAAAGCTGCAGTCCAAGTGTCAAACAAAAGGGAGTGTTATTAGCTTTTCAACATAACTGATAGTGACAATAAAAAAGTGTATTCTGTACTCCGTCATGTCTGTTTTAGTTACAATGTACAACTCGGTGTAGGTTGGTACAACCTGTCTCCACTCAGTTGTCATGGCTATGCAAGCTATCATCCCTAGATAGGGGACTTGTATATGAAAAGGTCCAGGATGCTTGTGCACTCGCAGGGTTTTCAATTTGAAATAAAGTAGCAGGAAGAAATGTTTAAGTAGGTGGAGCACTACTGGGTTGCGATAAAAGCAGCTATGTGCGTGTGGGGAATCAAAGAGTTCCGAAGTGGGTTACCCTGTCTGGCAAGGGAAGGGGGGATGGGTGCTGGCTCTGGAAAATTCCTAAAATCTGTGTGCCTTGAGGTGCATTCTGTCCAGTTATTTACTTGGAAAGATAACAGTGAATCACAAATGCATATTAAAAACCTGTGTACAAAAAGTACGCAGCACAAATTAATCCTTGAAGTAATGGATGACTTGTGTTGGGCACTGGCTTATTTTGAAAACCCTGCACTTAGAGAAACAGTGGTAAAAAGTCTCTTATTTGCATTTTTAGACTAGTGCAGGCTTCGTTACTGAACAGCAGCTGGTAATAAAGCCTATTCCATTTCAAGTTGTGTTATTTAGGGGTCATGTAAAGCTTGAGTCATGCTCAGATTGGCCTCCTCTAAGGTTTTAATCCAAACTTTGCAATTAGCATCCCAACCATTTCACATTGGAATCCCCCCACGGCTATCACCTCATCTGGGGCAGGGCAGTTACCATCTACACAAACATCTGGTGAGAATGAAAAAAGCCTTGTAGTGAGTATGGTTTGACAAAATTAATGGTATTTTGGTTGGGTTTTGATGTACAAGGATATTCAGCTTTCTTTGGAAACTATTCGCGGAAATAAGCTGTACTATTTGAAGTTGTAAACAGACCATTTTTGCTTTCATGGCAAATGTAAAACAACCCTAGTTGGTAAGCCACAATCCCAGGGGACCCAGGTACTGTAAGTCCACCATCCCAGGGAGCCCAGGGATTGTACACTGCCCCAGGGAACCAAGGTACTGTAAGTCCAGGGGCCTGTTTCTCGAAAGCCCCAGAATCTTTTCGGGCCTGAAAAGCCATTTTTAGTTAATCAGTATTTAAAAACAGAGAGGTGTATACGCTTGAAACTTCTTGCATGAACAGAACCTCTGTTCGTATCAAGAGTATATGAATAAAACAGCTTGGTAGACAGAAGGTTTGAGATTTTGCTACGGCTTTTCGGGTGCGAAAACTTTTCGGGACCTTTGAGAAACAGGCCCCAGGACTGCAGGTAAGTATGGACAAGATGAAAGTCAATACAAGAGCAAAAACGTTTAATTTCATCTTTTCTTGAGCTAGAAGCTTGCAGGTTATGTGCAAGCTTTTAGAAAGAAGTGTCACGAATCACAACAGAAGAAACACAATTTTGCTATTTTCCATCACCAAGGGAAACATTTTTATTTGATCTGACTTTTTTCTGGTACATATTCAACCAGCCACTAGCATGGCTATAGTAAAACAACAGTATCATCTTGGCATTGTGAACAGACTGTGCTTGACATAGATCTGACGCTGGCAATGTTACTGGTGATCAAATCTTGTTCCACAAGGTGAGAGACTAGAGATTGTGAAAGGACAATATAACATAGCAGTACAAGAACAACAAGCAGGGTTAGCCAAAGTTCATTCGTCCACATCTTCGCCATTCTTACTCTCTGCTGCCACAGCATCACTTGCTTTATTAGATGCCTGTGCAAAAAAAACAAAAAAAATGAATAAATAAATAAAATTGTTTTCACATCAAGTAGGTAACTGTAAATTTATTAAGGTAAAGTCTGCATACAAGCCAAGTAGCCCATCAGGCTGGAGCTTATCCCGGTTTCTGTAGCATGAAGCAACTAGGAGTATTTCTACTCTGCCCAGTATTTGTGAATAACCGTGTACCATACAATTAAATGAAACAGTTAATTGAATCCCAGGACTATAGTATAATCAAGGAAGTAAAGACAATAGTTCATTCACCTTCTTTTTCTTTCGTTTTTGAGTTTTCCTACTAGCTGATGTTGCTAGGATGGCCTGCAAAGTATATAACAAGAAACTTGAGAAAAAGGTTTAATCGAAAATAATTAACATCCAAGCATGCAAACAGAAATAGCAAATATTTTTAAGACAAATTGACCAGGGACATTCTGTAGTTGAAACTCAAAAATTTCATACAGTAGCAAAAAAGTAACTTCACCATTTGTAAAATGTCTCTTGATGTCAAACATTAGACACATTTTAAAGTAGAGATTTCTTGTAAATTCCTAAACTGAAAACTATAGAAACTGTAAATTATATAATGTTCAATATGTTACCTTTATATCTGGATCCTTTACTGAATGTTCTGAATGTATTACTTCTGGATCAAAAGGTCCTTGCGTTATCCTAAGAAAAAACAAAGTCAAGATTTAAGTAGAATGAATACGGTATAGGAATAACTCATTATTTTATGCCCTCATAATTTATGTGACCTTTTTGGCTTCATGTATTAGAGATTTCAGGGTCAAGATAAACTTTGAAGTAATGTCTCAGCTTTAAAATCTAAGAGATACATGTATACAACTCAGGGAATCATTCCATCAATGTTTACAGCAGAAGGGCAACTGGTTTTCATGGACAGCCAAAACTTTTTGAACTGAAATTCTTCATGAGGAAAACTTTCATCTAGATGCTCAAACCAGGCAGGCATAACCGTCCCCACAGCCTGTCAATTTGCCAAATGCCTGGCCCCTAATGAAACCCCTGCAACTTAGTGTTATTTCCAACATGACATGACTGTGATGTGAAAACATTACTACAAACCATTCCTAAGGATACCCTACCTGATTGGTCCATTTGGCATAAGTAACAATGTGAATTTGAACTGCGCTACATATTCACCTGTGGCAAAACAAAAGTGCAGTACAAATTTTGAGTGCCACTGGCAAGAAAAAAAAAGACAAAAAATAAGAGGATTAAGACCCAAAGAAAAATGGCAGAGAATAGCAGAGAAGGAGAGAAATTATTTCAGTTGGGAGAGGTCAAGTACACTACAACACTGGGACAACAATGTTTGCGCACTATGTGACACGAAAAGGATCAATGTTGATGATGCTGATTGCATATTTATTTGTCTAATGATGACTCCCAAATTTGCTAATAACAACAATATCTATCTAACCATCAATTTGTATTAACTTGTCTAAGTATATTCAGAATTAATATTTTTTCTACCGACCTTCTTTTTCCCAAAGAACATTGAAAGGTTCTAGAAGACTGTGTTTAACGCATTCCACAACACCCATTCTTGCCTTTTTCTCATCCTCAAACGCTCTGTAAAAAGAGTGCAATCAGAGATCAACATTCATCACCTGAAGAGGTGTCGGCTGACAGAGCTTCCTTTGAATACATCAAAAGAAACATAATGGAAAAAGAAGACAGGAAAGTGACATACAATATTATTATAGTTTTAGAAACACAATAAGATTCACCTACCTTAGTGTAAATGGCATGGCAGTGAATTTATTAGTAACCTCACTGAAAAAAACTACAATAGAGCCAAGAGTTAACAACAAACAACAATAACTATTTACACTCTTTTACTCAACTGCAACCTTAACCTCGTTTAATCTGTATTAGAACATTCCTTGTAGACTAGCACCTAACCATGCTACATAGTTACACTGAATAATTTAATATCTTAGTCTTCTACAATTTTTTCACTCTAGAAACCCAATCAGACCTGCATCATCCAGTGATAATCCTACATGTATACATTTTTCTATAAGTAAGTTAGATATCAGGAAACACACTTTTCCATTGTAAATCATTCGGTGAACATCTGAGCCAGATGGCTACCACACTTTTACTGTACATTTTAATCTTAATGCCAAAATTTCTCATACACAGAATGCTTCAATTTAAAATTTCCATGTTGTATTTTTTTTCATGAAAGTGGCCATACATATAGAAGTGACAATAATTGTTCACAGTTGTACCTCTAGAAGCCTTCATTTTCAAGCTGTAATTGTTCTCAGTTTTCTTGTACACCGTTGTGCGTGTATCCTTTTCTTTAGTTTTGCCTTCTCCAGTACTTATGAGGAGATCGACAGCAAAAACGTCATGTACAGAAAATTCACACTTGGTATGGTCTTTCCTGTCACAAAAGAAAAATTTATAACAAAAATAATTATTATAAATGAATTGTTTTAAGATCAACAGCAATAATATTTGAAGGGACGCCTTGAAAAAATCTGTGAGTGACTCCTGATAAATTGCTAGATTCTCCTTCCAGATTGCCTTATTTTCCCTTGTGAAACACAAGGAGAATTTGATGTTCCATCAACAGTCACTTGGACCTTATTCAACACACTAATTCATTTATAGTGTACATGAAGACTCAATGTGGTTTCTATCTGCCATTAGAGTTGCTACTCCATCAGGACAAAGTGCTAAGTCAACAAACATTAATTACCTTCACTGGCTAAACCAATAGTAATAAGGTTACCTTTGTTGCTCTGTGGGATTCTGTATGATTGCCTTCTCGCCATCTATGATATTTCTTTTCAGTTCATGGGATAACATACCTTAAAAATTAAAATTAAATTACCTTGAACTTGTTTAAAAGTTGTAAAGCAGAAGAATATTATTTAAACACTGAAAAAGGTAAACTGTAGTTGAGGTGGTAGACTTGACCATAAAAAGTCTATGTTTCAATGATAAGCATTTCTCAAATTAAGAAAACTGGCTTTAGTAAAACATATTAGGCCATGAAATATTAAGCTTAAGAGTAAGAAACATTGATATCACAGACTGTTGACAATTTTTAACACATGAGGTGACATTAATCCATTTGAATTGAAAGGTTCAAGATTGCCACTTTTTGAATTCAGAGCTGTACCTTCAAAGGGCTGACTAAAGAGGAATGCAGGAGTTTATTTCTATCAGGACTGCAAATAACATACCTTCAACCGGCTTGCATTGAAATGCCTCTGCTACTTTCTGTATATGATCTGTAACCGTGTAGTTCTGCAATAGGTTCAATAATCATTCAATATAACTGGTCAATTGTGTAACTGCACGTGTTCAGTACAGAACTTGAATAGGAAGGATGATACAAAACTGTACGTCAATTTCTAGTAATAATATTGATTGCTCAATCTAGGGTAGAATAACGGGGAAAAATGTTTGACTCTCTAAAAATAGGTGCCCCTCTAAAGTGAGTGTACCTTTAATGGTACATGCAAATTAAGAGGTCAAGTGGCCCTCTTTGAAAAGCATAAGCATCTAGGAGTACTTTTTCCTGTATGGAGTGCTAGTCCATTGCAAGATTGTTCACCTCTCTCCAACCATCTCTAAAGTGCGTACCTCTCTAACTATGAAATTAACACCTCAGACTACACTCAGTGCACAATATTACTCTGAAATAGAGGGCTTAAACTTACATAAATAAATTTTATGTATCGTAATTAGTTACCAAAGCAAAAGATATTTTCTCTAAGCTTACCTCATTACCGGCTTTCACCAGTCTTTGTGCTACTTCAGATGCTAAGTATGCAGCTTGAAGAACATCAGCTTTTCGGCCTGTTACTTTATTGTCCTACAATGATAAGTCAACAGATACACACCATTTCTGATTATTTGATGCACCATTTGTTACTAAAGAAATGGCAATACTTCTGCTTGAACATAAGATACCAAAAGGTTGATGTACAAATTCAAAATCAAGAATTCAAACTTTACTTTTGAAGCACCAACAACAATTGTGTGTCCTACTACTGCAATATAGCCGTCAATATGAACGCCGAGGTCTCTGTAGAAACAAACAAACTTACAAGTTAAAACAATACTCACCATGAACACCAACGGCCATAGCTAATAATTAGACAGGCTGCATTCAACAAATGGTAAGGCCCCACAGGTATGGCCCTACAACTACAGAATCATTTCTCAACATTCTAAAAATCTTATACATCAGGATCTGGCTTATAAACACCACATTATTATGACCAGGTCTGTCAATAAGGGCCGTCACCTGAAGCACCTGTTACAAGTGAGCATGCTTGATGGGCTCTTGATGCTATAGGTGAACTTACCTGTAGTTGATATAATTCACCCATAAAGTACCAAGTTTGTTACAGGTGTGAAGATCAAGGATACAGACAAATCAAAACTTAATGACAGCCCTGATGGTCATTCCACAGTACCACGCTGAAAGTATAACACACAAACCAACTTACATTTTTACAAGGTCTCCATCATTAAGTGTGATATCAGGTTCACTCAAAAGCGGTGAAAAATGGCAAACGCAATTGTTCACTGAGATACACGTTGGGAAAGCAATACCTGGTGGTACAAAAGAGAAAGTCCCATTAAGAACAAAACCATTTACTAGTTAAAAGTACATAAACAGTCAGCTTTTTAAAAGTTTCAAGAAAAATAGCTGATAATTTGCTTTAAAATTAAACTATACCTTTCTTCAGTTCTTTTTCTTTCTTGTAAACTTTGCTCGTTTCCTCTTCAATAAGATTATCTCCCATTTGGCATAATGTCCGTGCTGTAGTTTCTTCAGTTGCAGCATCTATTAGTTTCTTCAAAACACCTTTGGAGTAAAAGATATATCGGTCAGTAAGAAACTATTCAGTGCAAATCCCGCTGATTTCTCTCCCTCACATCCCGTTTATAGGCCTCCCAGATTTAAATTATGGTGTTCCAGAAAACATCCACACACTATACCCCTTCCATGGCAGGTTTTTTTTTTCTGGATTTAACCACCCACCCCTCTGGAAATTCCAGTTTTGTTTCACAGTTTCCTCAACATATTTGAGCTTTTTTTTAGACCCCATCCCCTATTGGACTTTCTAATACCTCTTCTTGGGGCTGGTATGAAATATTTTCAGGAACAAAACATTGCTAAAATTTGATCTACTAAAAGAAAATCCTTTCCAGTTCAGCTCTGAGCACATAAACTGTCCCTCTTGGAGGTACATCATAACTCCCTCTTCCCTAACCCACTCTCCTCCCTAAGATTTCAAAAGGCTTACACACTTTATTGTGCAGTTCCAGAAAATATCCATACTCCCCCAAGAGAAGGGATTAAAATCTCCCAGGGATAAGAGGTTTCTCTAAGACCAAAACATTTAAAGCAATGTATCAAGCTTAATTGGAATTTCCGGAGGGGTGGGGGGTCTTGAAAAAGAATCCCTTCTATGGGGTGGGGGGGGGGGGGCCGTTTGGAATTTTTTTGGAATTAACGTGGGTGTTTTTTAAAAAAAAAAAAATTAGAGGAGGTGTTAGGAAGTATTAGGGGGGTGGGGGGGGGGGGGGGGGTGTGGAAAAATTGTGCCTGTTTGGGGGGGGGGGGGGGGGGGGACGTATGGATATTTTCTAGAACTACACGTTGTGATTTTTAAATAAACACATGTACTGATGTAATAGAAACCGCATTATCCAAAATGGATTTTCCCAGCTTTGTCAATAATTTTTCTTTGTGGCCGTGAATTTATTGTGGCGTCCTTGTATTCAAGTTTTTGTTGATTTAGTGCCTTGATAACTCAGACTGTTCTCTCAAAGACCTAACATGCCTGGATATGGTGGTATCATGGTATATCCCTTTGCAACCTCAATCCACATAATTTTATTTTCATAAGGTGGTAAGCACCAGTAAGATGGCATTATTTAATAATGATATACAAAGTAATCTAAAATCCATACATGTTACTCTTATATTCAAGAAAAAAAGAAGGTTTGAGATAAAACCTTATTATTCCAGCTTTTATACTGACAAATGTACATATACATAATTACACTCCTGTTGTTATCTTAAAGGGTGTCTCATTACGGTGTTCGGTAATACTAAAAGTCAAATTTTTCGCGCGGACAGTTCCTAACTAAAATGTACCACTATGCTAATTTTTAAGAACTCTTTACCGAAAAAGCATGAATGCATGGAGCAAGGACTTTATTGCTGAAGCGACAGGAATCTGTTCAACAAGAGCCCTTTATCTCGAAAAGAATGAACAAGGTTGAAATTTTATAAACAAGTAACAAGGCTGTAGCTGTCATAACGGTTACCTCATCTAATAATTTTGGAATTTTTCACTAAATATTCCTTCAGGAAAACGAAAGAGCCGGCCAACATATAGCTTATACTTTTACTTACGGTTAGCCATGTCGCCTGCCATTTTGTACTTCGTGACGACCACATCTTCAGCAATGGTAGGATCTTCCTCTTCTGCAGAATCGTTTCCTTTATCTGCCATTTTAACAAAAAAATGTTTGTACAAATGAACGAAAAACCATTCAAAGATGGCGGCACGTGCTGTGGAAGATGGTACCCAGGATTCACTGCTCAATGGCGGGTAATTTTCCACTTAGGATACTCTGCAGGGGAAGACATAACAACACTCACCAGTAGACGGGAGAGATGGACTTTGTCACCTTGCGGTCATGCGATGCGAGGTTACGTGGACGAAGGTTTGTGAAATGGCACAAGATATCCATAGAAACTCTTTACAAACGGTTAAATATTGATTGTTCGATCGTAATATCTCTATTTTTTGTTAACCTGGTTGTAAGCAGAATTCAGCAGACTTTAGAGAAACCATGATAAAAGTTGTAATTCTTATTGGAGGGCCAATGAAAGGTAAAACTCTTGTATGTGTTTTTACACGATTCTTCCAACTATTTTAGTTAGCTTACAGCTAACGTTATGTTTTCCGCTTTATAGGAACAAGGTTCCGTCCTCTCTCTTTGGAGTTGCCTAAACCGTTGTTTCCTATTGGAGGATTTCCAGTCGTTTATCACCATATCGAAGCTTGCAAGAAGGTATAACAAGCTATACATGTCAAGCTAAGCTGCAAGTGATGGAAAATCCAAGAAGTGAACTGGCGTGAATTATTATGTTTTGGGAATTATCAAAGGCAAATGCTGAAATGCAATTTGATCAATGATTTTAGATTTAGATTTAGATTTAGATTTAATGCTGCTGTGCAGTGTAGCGTCGGCAAACTTTTTGTTTTTTTGGTGTGTCCTTGTTTAACGAAATTATGACAGTAGTAAAAGAAAAATAATAGTTTTATTTCTCTGGTGATGGTAATATCCATTTCATGTCATAAATGGCAGACACATAAAGAAAACAAGAGAAAAATTTTGGTGATAAATAAAAACACACATATCAACACATCTATCTAGAAATGTTCAAAATACTTTAAGCCTAGTTAAAGTTAAAATGTCAGACATCTTCTCCCAAATCACAGAGAAGTTAGTCACCTTGGGGGTTAAGGCGAGACGGCATCTGACATTTCAGACTAAAACGCTTTTGGAGATTGTCGTAACATCCTCTGAAATCTTCAAACGTCCTCTGTTATGATGTGATCTTCTTTAAAAATGCTGTTACTCACAGGATGAGAATCTCATGCTGGTGACTTGGAAAATGTTGGCAGTTTTATCTTTTCTATTGTCTTTTTCAGTGTGAGAAAAATAATAGTGTTATTGGTTGTGCAAAATTAAAATAGATGCAGAGTACATGTACATGGGAGGAAAATGATCCTTCACTAATGTTTGGTTTATAATTTTTTTCAGATTCCTGAACTGAAAGAGATTATCTTAATTGGATTTTACCAGTCCAGTGAGAGTTTATCAAAGTTTATTCAGAATGCTCAACATGAATTTAATATTCCTATCAGGTACATTACACTTCCTGTCATTTTGAATTCACTGTAATCATATTGTTAATCATATTGTGGAGGTGTGCAGACTCACAGTTGTTGCGCTCACCTCTGGATCAAGTGGTCCAGGTTTGAGCCTTAGTTGGGGAGGTTTTATTGTGTTCTTGGGCAAGATGTTTTTCTCTCACAGTACCTCTCTCCACCCAGGCGTATGAATGGCAGGGCGTCGTAGGGGGGGGGGGAGTCCTGGGGTGCCCGTGATCTCCCCTTTTGTAAGCCTTTTGTAAGCAAACAGACTATAACAGGTGGCAAAATCGACATGACAGTCTGGCGAGTACCCTCACTTTGACACAGTGCGAACCCCACTTTGAAAAATTTTTGCTACACCCTGGAATGGGTACCGGCAAATTTAATGCTGGAGGTACTCCTGCAATGGACTAGCATGCCATCCAGGGGGGAGTAGAACATCATGCTACAGATGGGCTACTTGTCTCATATGGAGACTTTCCCTTACCTTACCTTACATAAAATATAGATGAAGGAAGATTGGGCTGCATGAAACTTGTAACTGGACATATGCAAGAGTATCAGAATGAATGAGTGATATATCAAGATTCCTATTTTGTTTGAGGAAACCTTTTTAGCTTATCAAATGTAATAAAAGTCTGGCATACGAGCCAAGTGGCCCATCAGGCCGGAGCTTAACCTGATTTCTGTAGCATGAAGCAACTAGAAGTATTTCTACTCCCTCCTGGATGGGATGCTAGTTCATCACAGGGTTACCCCCCAGCATTAAATTAGAGAGGCACTGTGAGAGTAAAGTGTCTTGCCCAAGAATACAATGCAATGTCCCCTGTTAGGGCTCGAACCTGGACCGCTCGATCAACAAACGCACTAACCATGCTCAAGGCCACTAGACCTCCCTTTTTTTTTCTTTATCAAATGTGACTTTAATGAAATTTTTTGGCTTTAAAAGTAGTAAATATAAATTTAAGATACATGTACTTAAGCTTGCAAAATTATTCTACATAGATATCTCCAGGAATTCCAGCCTCTTGGCACCGCAGGAGGAATATATCACTTCAGAGACCAGATTGCTATGGGGGAACCAGAGGCATTTCTTGTACTGAATGCTGATATCATGGGAGACTACCCTCTCCTTGAATTTGTTGAATTTCACCGCAAACATCCAGGAGAACATTCCATTTTGGCTACAGAGGTGAGGACTTTTGTGAGTCTTGATTTTATTGTAAATGGCAAGTTTATTAATAATAATGTTATCTTTCATAACAAAAATGTTAATTTATGGTTTTCTGTGATGGGTAGCTAGTTTTTGATCCATTGCCACTAAGGCACCGCTATAGGTTTAAGGCCATTGATGTACAGTTTCCATTACACTTTGTTAAGAGCTGCTTATTCCACATCAATTTGCAATAGCTAGTGTTCTTATCTTGTTTTCTCAAGAGTGACAATAACCAGCCATATTAACCTTTAAGTTACCTTTTTCTATCAGGCCAACAAAAAACAAGCGCACAACTTTGGCTGTTTGGTAGAAGACCCTGAGACCCACAAGGTTAGTGAATTTTGTTATTTTTGTCGTGTACCAGCTTGTTTATGGTATATTATTGTCTAAAATTGATCTTTATTTTATTAATATTGACTCGAAAGGGGCTTAGTTGAAAAACCACATCATCATGGAATTCAGCTACACCTACAAGAAATCTCAACTTTTCTTGACATCTGGCAAACTAACTGATTATTGACTCACCACAGAAGGTTCTGTTTCACTTAACAGTGATAATATTTCCCAGTCATCAATTTGCTATTTCATATAGTCTGTTCCTTTCCACTACAGGTTTTGCACTATGTAGAAAAGCCAGAAACATTTGTTAGTGAAATCATCAACTGTGGCATTTACATCTTCTCGCCGGCTGCCTTGTTCAAACTCATGGGAGAAGTCATTCAAAAGAATTATCGCAAAATGAGGTAAGTACCAATAAATATATCTTATTAGATGTTTTGGTGTGTAGCATCACTGTATATTTTTACGAGATGTGCCGTATTTTGAGGAGCCCATAGGGCGAATCAAAATACAAACAATGAGTAAAAATATAAAGTGATACTACACACCAAAACATCTAATAAGAGATTTATTATCCAACTGCTATAGCCAATAAATTTATCAATGAAAGCGGGAGAGAGTGACAGTTTTGCGCGCACGCGCCGACCTGTACGGCAAACAGGTTTTCTACTATACAAGTAACTGTACAGTAGCGCTGTATATTTTTACTGTTATTTGGACAGTATTCACTGCAGTTGGATAATAAATTGTGATTGTTTACCATTTACCAAAAAATTCTGGAAATTATTTTTTGTGATCTAAAATGGTGTGGCTATTTTGGTCTGTCTCACTGGAAAATTTCCAAATTAAAGAGAACATCTTGTGGCGTGAAATTCCCGACGAGTATTCAAATGGAGTGTGCTTAGCATTTGTACAATTTCCAGGCCCTCTGGCAGTTTTGACAAACTTTGGGTAAATCTGGGAAATGGGACACTCCAGATCTCTTATATGGAATTTCTGTGTAGGGCTTTTTGTCCACCATTTGCCCAAACTGTAAACTTGTAACTAGCTGGTTTCTTCGAAAGGGGTTTCATGAAATTTTTTGAAGCAGGACAGCCATTGGTTTTCACGGGCAGGAAAACTTTTTGAACTAAACTTCTTTATGAGAAAAACTTTGCTTTAGATGGTCAAATTGGGTGGGCAAAATTGTCATCACAGCTGGTCAATTTGCCCAGTGCCCAGCTTTTTGTGAAACCCCTGAAATTGTATTAGACACCTGCAAGACATCTCATGGGAGCATGCACAAAGAGGTACGCTGTACAGGTCAGGCCCTGTAAAACATTTATTAAACTAATCTAAAGGCATTTCTTGCAGTGAGGAACCATTTGCTGGCAATGTTGAAGCTGTAAGAATGGGTGAAGATGTTCTTGCTGCTATAGCCAGTTCAGGATCACTTTATGCATACAAGTCAACCTCGTTCTGGTCCTCAATCAAGAATGCTGGGTAAGAATCCATAGAAGAGATTCTAAAATCTCCTTTTATGTTCCTTAACCATTCATTAGCAAGTAATTGCTCATCATTTATAAGCAATTAATTTATTCCCTATAGTGAAATTTCTGAGTTTTGGATCCTTGATTTTTCAAACCTTCCAATCATTCAAAGTAAAAATTTGCTCCATTGACAATATTTAAAGTAAGAAGAAATCTACCCTCAGTTTTTCAAACCTCATGATTTTCAAACCAATTTCACTTCCTCCACATTAATTGGGAAATCTGGATTCCACTACAATTTCAGAAAATTTGTTATCAGTTTCATACACTGTATTGGGTCTTGTTGTAATATTGTTGTTTTGTCTTGTAAATCATGTACTTGACAAGGTTGTCAATAACTGCCATAACCGGTAGCACCTGTTATGGCTGAGCATGCTTTATGGGCCCTTGTTGATACAGGTGAACTTGCCTTTAGTTGATACAATTCACCCATCAAGTAACAAGTTTGTTACAGGTGTGAAGATCAAGGATACAGGTGAATCAAAACTTAGTGACAGCTCTGCTAGGGTAACACCTGGTGTACTTTAGTTCTTAGTAGTTACAGGTATTGTTGATTTCCTTGTCAGGTCTGCAATTTATGCAAATAGAAATGTACTTTCTATGTATCACAAGACTCATCCAGATCTTCTGGCTCAGAATGGAAAAGGCCAGCCACACATTAGAGGTAACCACTGGACAGTATATTTTTGATATCTCATTATTCTTTTACAATTTTTCCCCCTACCCTAAATATATCTAAATTGCCAGTTTCATACCCAAAAGTACATCTTTCAAACCTCCATGCTACTTCTTTGAGTTTCTAGGCTTTATTGGTTAAATGATATTTTGATGGTATAATAAACAAATGATGGTTATAAATAATGTCTGATACTGGATGTTTCAGGTGATGTATACATTCACCCAAGTGCTGTGGTCCACCCTTCAGCAGTGGTAAGATTGCTGCAATGAGCTGATTAACTTTCCAGGCATACAATGCATTCAGAAGGCAAAATATTTTCATGTAGATGTACTCTTTTGCATGCAGTGTGGTGCTCAGACTGTAATCCTAGTATAATATAACTAAGGGCTGATGGACTGACTGACTGACTGACTGACTGATTGACTGACTGACTGGCTGACGGACGGACTGACTGACCGACTGACTGATTGACTGACTGACTGACAGACTGATGGACTGATGGACTGACGCATGGACTGGCAGAATGACAAGCTGACGGACTGACTGACTGATAGATTTATGGACTGACAGACTAACAGACTGAGTGACAGACTGATGGGCTGACAGGCGGAATGGCTTACTGACAGACTGTAGAACAGACAGATTGGTGGAGAGAAGGACTGTGGGACTGATGAACTGACACAATGCCAGATTGATGGACTGACAGACTTGATGGATGCATGGACAGACAGCTTGTGCAGAGGGGTGAACGGCTGAACTGGCAAACTGCTAGACTAATGGACTGACAGACTGAGGACTGGCTTAGTAACTGATTGAGTGAGTGAGTAATTGATATACTGATTGATTTCAATCATTCTTGTCCTCGTTAGCTTGGTCCCAATGTATCCGTTGGTAGTAATGTAGTCATTGGTGCTGGAGCACGGGTAAGAGAGACAATCTTACTTGATGGAGCAGAGCTGAAGGTAATGCATAGAATTCTTGAGTTCAAAAGCTTGCTTTACATTAGTCTTGCCATAATTTTACTGGTTGAGAAACAAAACGCTTAACATATAGTCTTCCAATACTTGTACAGAATGAGCAGCCGTGCTGTAAATTAAGGATTTACTGACCTGTAACCGGTAGAAGATAAACAGCCCCTATTTTCCCTTCATCCATCGAGCGAGAAGCTAAAAGCAAAAAGCAGTTTGGGAATGCAATCAGCATAAAAACTAGAGTTTGCTCACTTAGCTCTGCATCTTGGTCCTAATGTTTGTATGGCTCAACACCGCAATTAAGGGAAAAGAAGAACTACACGTACAAGGAGTCTAACACTTTCCCTGGAATTTTGTAAGGTTTTGAAAATGTCATTACATGATACACATTGTTTAAGAATAAGTACCGTGGAGTGATTTTCATGCCTGTGTTTTTCCAGGATCACTGTTGTATTCTGTACAGTATTATTGGCTGGAACTGTTCCATAGGAATGTGGTCACGAGTTGAGGGAAGCCGCTGTGACCCAAACCCCAATGAAGAGTTTTCTAGGCCAGATGGTGAATCACTGTTTGGTAATGACGGCAAGTTGACACCATCAATCACCATACTAGGTAAGGTATTAAAGTTGTTTTAGAAATAACATCAAACCAGTGGTAGTCAGACACCCTTGAGACCAGAAAAAGTGTCTGCTTATACAGGAGAGGTGCAGTTTCCTCATGATTGAGGGATTTTTTTTTCAGGCGTTTATTTCACGGTGGCTTAAGCTGTGTATATCACTGCAATGATCAATCATGTCTTCATATCTTTCTGAGCAGTTCAAATATATGGTATTTCGTATATTCACTATCGTCACCAACTACGGGTATATTATGAACTCATAACGTGACCAGCTCCCAGTTGGTAGAGCACTGCACCGGTATCACAGAGGCCATGGGTTCAAATCCCGTTCAAGCCTGAATTTTTTTCAGAGTTTAATTTCACAGCTGCTTAAGCTGTGTATGTAACTGCGATAATCAATCATGTCTTCATGGTTAATGTTGAGGTAACAAAAACTGTTATTTTTTTTCAATTTCAGGTCGAAATGTAACAATACCAGGAGAAGTCATAGTTCTTAACTCAATTGTCTTGCCGCACAAAGATCTTGGCCAGAGTTATAAAAATGAAATTATCTTGTAGTAAATAAGATAATGGGTTGTCTCTTCATCCCAGCTCTACGCTGCAAGCTATACTACTTTTGTTTGTCTAGTTTGATTGTGCAGCGAAAAATTATTAATTGGTGTCGAGATAGAATATTGAAGTTTCCTTCTCTGAAGCCTCGTAAACCCAGACAATCAAACTTGGCGAGCAAATTAATTAATGTCCTATTCTAAGTCTTTAGTTAGGTAGTAATTTTAAATAAATTAAGGGCTGAAGTCGATTAATTAGAGTAAATGAATGAGCGAATTTTTTTAACGTGTCTAGCAGAGAGGGAGAACTCTCCGCTAAAGAAAGGGACATGTAACTGAGAATACAAATACGGTAACTACGACGCTAAAGTACGTGAACAACAATATTTATATACAGGATCAAACAAGAAAAAGGATTGCACAGGTGGTGTCCCTTGTATCTATGTTAATCGATGTGACTGCAACTTAATCCTGTGGTTAAAGAACTGGTTTACGACAAATGAAAGTTATGGATTAGTTCTCCCTCCCATATAAAAATGTCGGAGGGGTGGGTGGCGGGGGCGGGGGGGGGGCTGTTCGTCGTACCTTTTAGGGGTTAACAAAGTGGTTTTGGTACCTCCTAGGGTGTTGAGCCTAAAAAGGTCCACAGCGGGAGCTTTAACGATACGTCTTAGGGTGTTGAGCCGAAAAAGTAGGACAGCAGATAATGTGATGTTTTAGAATTGGTACCTCTTAGGGGCGAAAAAAAATTCAAGCCACGGCCACAAAACAGGACCTTGCTACCTCTTAGGGGGTTCTTTTCAAACTTCCCAACGGGCACCCCGTCCTTTTTACATGGGAGCCCCCCGGGGTTTAGTTCGTTCATGTTTGTACTTCATTACGCTGTTGCAGGTCTATTCCATTCGTGTTCTCTCTCGCCGTGTCTCCCGATACCATACAATTTGTTCAGTGTTTGCAGTGAGAATTCGGTGGTACTTGAAGACATTATAGGCAATGTCCTTTATTCTTGTGACATCGGCTTCATTCAACGATTTTTTGAAAAGCGGTTGATGCTTTCCGATCAATATTCGATCGTCTTCGCAACTACCTTTCTGGTTTTTCAGCCGTCATTTCAATGCTGTTCAGCTGTGAAAGCCGGCCTGTAGGAAGTCATTCCCAACAATATTTTATTGGGAGAAGGGGGAATATTTACCCAAAATTAAGACCAAGAGAATCTCAGTACTTGTGTTCCCGATTGTTACTCGTGTGTTCTGTTTGTTACTAGTGTGTTCTGCCATTTTTCGCGGCTGCTGTTCCTTTGTGGAAATAGAAGTTTCAGATTCTTTTGCTGTTAGTTTTAATTAACTGCCGTAGAAATGTACAATGCTGTTGAACATTGTGTTGTTAATCGGTGGTATAAAACATAGCAACATAAAAGAATACATTTCAAACTGTATATTGAAAACTATGATCTGGATGGGAGATATTTGCAAGAGGTTGAAAACATTCAAGGTACACTTGTTTCTTATCGTAATTTCAACGGTCAAAGAAGTAGTTACCTGTCTTTTCTGGTCATTTGGACTCGGCAGTGAGCTGAGTTTCTCCTCGAAGCGAACTTTTCAACGTTATTCATTGTTACGATCTCCTCCTCCCTAAGTCCCGGTTATAAAAAATGCATCTTGCCCGTGGAACGAAATCATGGTCACTGATAATGAACGAAATCATTATTATTATAAAGTGAGCGACTTGTTTTTGAAAGCATTTGAACCTGATGAGAATGTTTCGTCTTAATTCCTTACGACTGACAGTTAAGATCCTACTCCCAGGCCATATTCTCCTGTATTCAGATGAACTTTTAACAACTTTACACACACACGATTGTTAAACGAGACTCCGACATTACAAGACCTAAGCAATGACGACCGCGTCCTCGAGGATAACGCCTATTAAAAAATGGATTTATATTTTACCTTCGAATTTCGCAATTGTCGATATCTGTTCAGAACGTCTATTGGTCTCTGAACTTGCTCAAGCTAAATAAGTAACTCCAGCGTTCAATTCCAAATGAAAAAACGAAAAATTAGCTGCCGTCGCTGGCGTTCTCCAAAATGCGCAGAACAGAAATATACAAATATTTATAACGCTCGTGTACAGCTTTTGCCCTGCTCATTAAACCTTTTTGTTTGGTGGTGTTCTCGTTAAGGGGGGACAGGGTTGGGATATGGACTCTCCAAAACCTTTGTGTATGCTGTTTATTGAGCTGAATTCAAACCTAAATGTAATATGTCAAAGGCAATAAGCGTATGAGTCCTTAGGCTGTGTCCCGCAGACTAATTAGTGTCTTGCGTATTCGCTAAATCTTCCCGAAGGGATTTGCCCGCCAAACAAGAAACTGCTTCTGTGCGCCAGGTTTCCTAGCCGTCTTGTTTCATATATACAACGACAACAACAACACTTTATTTTACCTCATTCAGTATTTTATATACAATTATTTCAAATGATCTTTTTTAAAAAAATTAAAGGGGGTAACAGCTCCCTGAAATAAGTTAAAAAATGTCCGGGGGCTGATTCAAACTGGTCTTCAAACTGGTCCCGACCACACAAATGCGTTTTTGTTTGAAAATGCATTTTTTTAATGGGTTTTCGCCTATCGTGCACACTAAAACGCCCGAAAAACACTGATTAAAAAGGGGACTCCCGTAAACGGTTCCTAAAGTGAAATCTTTTAACACGCATCGTTTTAAAAAACGCTCCGTTTCTAGTGTGGACGGGTGAAAACAGAGGCTTTTCAAAACGGTGACGAAAAAAGGCGTCTTATACTGTCGTTTCCATCAGCGTTTTCGGGTGTTTAGTTTAGTCTAGACGATGGGCTAGAACGCATCAAAAAGGTGTCGGAGCGTTTTGGAATGAAAAAGCAATAGTGTAAACAGATGAAAACAGAACGAAAACGCTAGTGTGGGTGACTTGAATATTTTGCTTCGTTTTGGTTGAAGCGAAAATGACTAGTTTTGAAACGAATTAATGGCCGAGGCCTTCTGTAGTTTATCAATAAAAAAGCATACTATCTAAGAATGTGTATGATTTTTTAGTTCAAAATAAGAACGGTATACTCCATAATATTTGCTTAAAATCTAAGTTTCCATTTGGCTAAAATGGTTTAAACAAATTAAAAGAAAAACTGAACGAGTTATTAAGTCATCTTCAGGGAAGACTTAATTAGTCGAAAACGTTCGGTTTTTCTTTAAGTTTTTTTGACATTCTTAACCTCGTAAATAATGTCTTTTGAACGCGCGATTCTTCAGGTTAGAATCGAATGAATTTAACTGTCACTACTATGGAAACATTAAACTACACTGCATGGAGCTCAACTACAGATCTCGATCCATTTTGCTTGGCTCGCGTGTCCGATATTGATTTTTGTTTTGCTTTAAAAACAAGCTGCAATACCTTGCTTACGGCACCGAAAGCACGCAATAACAGTTAAATTTCGTTTTTTTTTTAGTACTGATGCAATAGTTGTGTACATTTTGTGAACTAATGCATAATTTTACGGATGCTCTGTAGACACTTCCTTCCGCGATCAATTTCCAAAAGCGGCAATCAAAGTAGCTTAAAAAGAAAACAACGCTTATATTTTATTACCAGAGAACACATCGTGTTCTTTCAGTTCAAATCCGAGAATCTGGTGTGATCTTTGACGGTTTACTATTCGTCCATGTTAAAACTTTATAGCGGCAAGTTCTCGACGAAAATCAAAACTATACCCTGTTTTTATAAGCGTAAAACTATATGTTTCTGGCAACTGTCCTCTACAGGCTTTCGTTTTCCTATGAAACGGTAGGAAGCTTAGTGGCGTTAATAACAGAAAACTCGACCTCAAATGAATGGTGTTCATTTTAGCAACCTTCTCTTAATGCAGTTGCGTGAACCGGTTCAGTCGACGTCGAGAAAACATTAGTTTAGACAATTAAAAGTAGTCCGCTATATTTTTTTCATATCCAAAATAAGAATCTCCAGTAAAGCAGAATTGCAACATAGTTTCAATTGATTAACTTAAAAGTCGCATCTTTTTTTGTCTATTCTGATTTAAAGATGAAATTTTGTATTAATTCTCGAGAAATGTGTTTGAAATGTTACGTTGGCATTAGCTGGCGTGCGTCACAAGAAACTCTTCATGAACATGTCTATTTCCGTGCTTTTCGTACACGTTCTGTAATTGCTTTACGAACAGGCAGGTGAATTTCTCATCCTACATTGATTAACGGACTCTTTTTATCTTCATTTTATTTGCTTCGGACCGTTTGAAGTCATTTTTTTATAGCCCAAACCCAGCGCAGTATTGTACCGTATCATACAAGTAGTATCATTACAATTGTGAATTCGCTACTTTTGGTTCTGAAGGGAATTTCTTGTGAAGAAAAACAACTTCGCGAGATTTCTTCCACAGCACGATATTTTAAATGAATGTTTTTTGTTCCGCCAAGAATGTTGGCATCGATAATGGTTATTTTCCAAGACAATATATGTGGAAAAACTCGTATTATAATTTATCTGTATCTCAGGCAGACATACAGGGACAAATACAAAACCACAAAACTCAAACCATTTTTTAAAAATGGCGTGATATCAATAGTTTGCCAATATGCGGTAACCGTTTAGTCTGTATTCAACAGGGGATCAATTAAGAGCAGGCTAAGATTCATTATTCACAGGAAATAATGTGAGTGGAAACCAGTGTTGTTTGAAATAAGGATTGGTGTTGCTTAAAAGCTACCCACCCACTGTAAAAATATACACGAAAATAACCTGCAGATTGCTGATTTCTCTAGAAGGTCACTCTTGTTTTTCGTGTGCACACAACGAAATCGTCGCTTTATTTGTAATTTCGTGCCTAGCTTTTGACCTAAAACACCTTTAAATAATGTATAATTATTCTTTTGCTATCTCGGTTGCGATCAACATATGCATGGACAACGGGACAAGGCGGGTTTAGGTTATCGCGCTCTACAATCACAGCTCCATTACACAAGTTGCTTTCTCAACAAGACTTTTAGCATGCACGCAGCTTTCACTAATTTGACGAGGGGTACTTTCTACAACATTTGTATTTTTGTTGCTCAAATATTAGTGGTCCACATCACACTCACCTCGTCAATCAAACCAACATTTCAGTATTACAACTTTTTTTATACGAGATTGGCAGTTTTACTCATTAAAGAGCTGCTGACGCCCGGAGAAAATATGTTTATATTATAACCACCCGTTGCGCCCTTAGAGGCTTCAAAACGCTTTTTGTTAAGCGAGGTTTTCCCTGTATTTGACATTTCATGATTGATTGACGTGTCTGTAGTGCTTAAAATGATTTTCTTTGGTTTTCAAACGACTGCAGAGCGTCGAAATCTGAAGACCGATCAAAACAATTTATGCCGGAGGAACAATTAATAGACCAACATCTCCTACCAAAGAACAATATATTATCATTTTTCGGCTTTCTCTTCCGACATTTCTTCGGTTGTTTACATCACAGAACACTTCAGAGACTCAAGTGCTTCGTACGTTCGACCTCATTTCTTTCACCACCTTTGCTTCTCACTCTGAAGTCATGGGAAACAACACAGAACTTAATTTAACCTCAGGAAGCTCAGGCGAAACTGAAGCGACGATAAGAGCAGTGAAGTTAACATTGTATGCTATAATATTCATCACCGGCATCGCTGGAAATATGTTAGTTTGTCTGGTCGTATGTCGACAGCAAAAACTGCGCACCTCAACAAACTTTTACATCATGAACCTGGCCATAGCCGACCTCGCTGTAACCATAGTGTGCATTCCGTTTGATGTCGCTGTACAAGAAAACCACTATGTCTGGCCCTTCGGGAGGTTTCTTTGTCATTTGATTTATCCTATCATGACGATGAGTACTTTTGCGTCTGTGGGGACGCTCACTGCGATCGCATATAACCGATACAAAGCCATCTCACGGCCAATGCGAATCCAAGCTGGACGAAAGCGTGCGAAGGTAACCATCGTTTCCATCTGGGCGCTGTCGTTCGTTTTCGTCCTTCCCTACATCACAGTTTTACAAAAGCGAAATTCCCGATGCGAGGAGACATGGTCTGAACTTCACAGCCGAGTTTACACCTTATTTATATTTATTTTTCAGTATGTGATTCCACTGTCGATCATTTCACTGGTTTATATTAAGATTGCAATTCAGCTTCGCAGGAATCGAAAAAATCTGACACGCGCGCACCGCGTGCAGGATCGCGATGTCGCGAAAGTTGTTCGTATGATGGTAGTGGTGGTTTTGATTTTTGCAGTTTGTTTGCTTCCAAATCATGTCCTGTGGCTGCTGAGTGACTTCGAACATTTCCCCGAGGCTGGGAGGAAAGTGTTTGTTTGGGGTGAAATTCTGATATACGCAAATAGTTGTACGAACCCTATTGTGTACAGCATCTGTATCGAGGAATTTCGCCTGGCGTTTAAAGCCTACATCACGAAATGTTGCCGAGTCACCGACGAAGATATCAGGCCTGTCAGAAACGTTTTAGAGAGAATATCCGTTAGAGAAAAAAGCGTTTCGCATGACAGAATCTTCGCAAGGCAAATAAGCCGTCGCCTTCTCAACTCCTTTCAACGAAGCCAGTCGTTTGAAAGTCGCTTGAGTCTCCCGAGGATCTTCCGGACAACAACGACTGCCGAGTCGCCTCTAGTTGGGGAAAAAATTCTGCTCACTCCGTCGCCAAACTCGGACACAAGACGAAACACTCCAGAAGCTGAGGCTAACGGAAATGCTTATGCGATAACCACGGTTTAAAACGAAAGCAGAATTTGTAAGACTAAGCACTGAGCAATACAAAACTTATTAAACTTCTAGCTCTTTTATTTAGGAAAACTAGACGTTTACAAAACTAGGTTTTTGCTTTACTGAGGCCTTAAAAGTTGTAAAACTAGCGCTACGAGAGGAATAACTGATGATACAAGCCTAGTGGTGTTTTGTGATAATACAGTTTCGGTGTTCAATAATTAAACTGAGTTTTAAAAAATAGCCACGCCAAAATCTCGTATAGAAATGTGTACGATAATACTACAGAACCATTATAACGCATTTTAAACTTCATAAATGCCTAGTTGGATAAAATTATGTGCAGATTTCGCAAATCGCTATAATGAGTTGGTGAATTTTACCGAAAGGTGGGTTCAATTCCATCTGGTTCTCAAATGACGCAGAATGGTTATTTATTTAAAGAGCTCAAGGAAGTGGTTTATTAATAATATAAACTTTATAAATTTTCTACTTGCAATGCTAATAAGAAATTTTAATTTTCTTTGCAACATTAACCGAGATAACATTTGTAGTTATTTGAGTTTGAATCGCGGCATCGGTGAGATATTACTGCAAGATATTAAAAGTACATTTTTCATTTGATTAGCAGCCGTTTTGTAAGTTTGAATATGTTCAGCAAGACATTGCAGACCGTTGTCTCTAACTCCAGGGATTTAAAAAGTGGAACTGATATTGTTTTTCAGGAAAGGCTGTTTTTAATAATGAAGAGAATTAAATATTAAATAGTGAATCGGACTTCGAGCCAAACTTATTGAATTGAACTTTTATTACAAAACGAAGCAGTTTTTACTTGGTTATATAGCGCATGCGTTGGATTAGACTGAAATATAATCAATCGAGCGAAAATACATTCGAGCACTTTCGGGCTGGAAATTTAACAAACAGATTCGGCTACATCTAAAAGACATTTTGGAAGAAGAAATCAATAAAAATAAAAGCAATAAAGATTAGTTCGCATAGCAAAATGACAAAGTCACCCCGTCGAATTGCAGCTTAGCTTTTGGCGATTTTACTTGTTTTCTATTCTCATTGTGGAGAATGATAAAATATTTATTATTATTGCATGACGATATCTGACAGACTTTTGACCACGTTAATATCGAACATAACCACATTTGACTTCTAAACACATTTGAACATCCTTACATCATTATCATTTAATTTTATGTGGTTCGCTTGAAATTTATATCTAAAAAGTAACATTTCATTCTATTTTAAGATGATTGAAGCTACATTTGGTGAAGAAGCAATACAGAGAACTAAAACCTCTACACCTTTTCTTGGCATAATACTTTGCCATGACTGTCAACCGACTTTGACAGCATTGTGTCGCTGAGCTAGTTTCCAATTTAAATTTCAGTCTCGATTGGCTGTGTACGTGCAAATGGACACGTCTGTAGTGCAAGAGTATTACTCGTCCCTAAACTAATACTCTGTCATATTTTTCTCCGACACCTCGTACTTATAAGGTCCCCTTACAAGCAAACTCAGAACATATTTGTGCTTTTAGTCTCGGCTATTGCCGCAATCTGTACGAAGAGTCTGTAGGCGTAACAGCATGTTCCTCAAATGTTTTTTGTTAAGTTTTCTTTTTTTTTT
>Ga0126338_10000278_pt1 | contig 25240 bp, 19 predicted proteins | sample OrbCmetagenome_2_FD_92529 | JGI IMG/M metagenome (GOLD analysis project Ga0126338, IMG submission 92529) | Coral microbial communities from Petempiche,Puerto Morelos, Mexico - Orbicella C C metagenome | ecosystem: Host-associated > Invertebrates > Cnidaria > Coral | place: Petempiche,Puerto... | reverse complement strand
CTGCCCTTTGCCGTTTCGTCAGAAACAAAACAGGGATAAGATTTATCTTCTTTATTCTGGTTTTCTTCAAACTTTTTCATCAATACATCAAATTTCTTGATCCTCTGCATCAGCGTGTTTGCTAATGTAATTACATTCTCACTACGTGCCTTAGGCTTATTGTCTCTGGCCGGAAGTGGCCAGTTTTTGATAAGTTTCTCATTGTCAGTTTTCCTTGCCTTGGCCAGGTTCATTTTCTGCTCTTTTTTTCTTCGTTTGTTCTTGTTGCGTTCTATTTTCCTGTAATGGAAACGTGTTAATGCACCAATTAGCTTTTGTTCGGCGTCCTTTCTGATGTGGTTTATGTCCTGCTTGAAGTCTTCGTCCTGCACAATGTTTGCTCGAACGTTGTATCGTAATGATTTTGGACATGTTTTCTTTTCAGTGTGCGCCTTAAGCTTCTGGATAGAATCTTCAGATTTTTCAATTTTCTTCTTCAAGGCTATGGTGCTGTCATCATATCTTGTTCTTTTGCTGGTGACTTTAGGGCTGTACATCTCTGAGGGGCGTTTGCGGGTTGGCGGTCGTTGGCCACTCTCCAGCTCGTCTTCACTGTACAACAGCTCTTCCTCGTTTACAGCGTTAATTTCGTTTGCGAGTGCTAGCGACGATGAATTGCTCTAACATGCGTGTGATACATAAGTTGCAATTTCAAAACGTAAAAATAATTGCTTAGAGTGGGGACAGGAGAATTACGTGTGTAAACAGGGTTTGAAACAAGAGGAGGAGTATAGGTGGGAAGATGAAATTTTTTACTGATTAATATACTAGAAAAAAATTTCTATAATGCTCTCTCGCTTTCCATTTTATATTGTGTGGAATCAGCAATAGACACCTGCAATGACAAAATCTCTTTTTAAGATTAAGAACTAATGTATTCGAAAATATCAAGCAAAAAGTACCGATCTGCATAACAAGATTGTTATAGCAAGACTTGGAAGGTGCGACTTTATCCCCTTCTAATACAATCATTGGGAAATTATAAAGCTAAATACGTTACAAGTTTCCGCCTATTTTAAAAGTAAACTTTTAAAAAGCGAATGCTCTGAGAAAAAGTGGTGAACCATGCATAAGGGCCTTTTGGCTAAAAACCACTCTGGCAACTTTTAAAACTTTGATAGCAATCGAGGTGATGGGAGTTCAGGAACAGTAATGGTGTAATACAGAGCCGGAATGGGTAATAGGTGATCAGAAGATTATGATTTGAAAACATTGAAATTTTTGGGAAAGATACATGATTTTGAAATGTAGAGAAAATGGAAGGACAAGGAGTTTGACCGCATGATATATATGATAACGCCAAAAAGATGTTGTAAGTAACAGCCTGCGAACCAAGTAGCTTACATATCAAAAAAACACAGATCCGAAAACAGTATATTGCTACAGATGATTAGTGAAAATTACAGGGCAAGGGTTTTGCTGTTGGTACATAAATACGTGCGGAAAGAAAAAAAGTGACCAAAACTCAAAGTAAAGAACCAAAAAAAAAAATAAGAGGGTTAGAAGACGTAGCATACAAAATTACAAGCGCATAGTTTAGAGTACAACAATAGAGGTGTAGAGGTGTAGAAACGTAGATGCGTACAGGCGTAGAAACGTAGAGGCGTACAGATGTAGAAACGTAGAAAGGTTGAAGCGTAGAGGCGTACAGGCGTACAGGCGTAGAAGGGTACAAAATTTTAATAAACAGTAGATCAGTGTAAAGAAGTAATTTAAAAGAAAAATGTAGAGACAATAGCGGTAAGGATATATTATAGTAGGAAGAATAAGGGAAGAAAAATTTAAGTTTTAACTAAATATATATTAGGAAACGCGAATTAACCAAAAAAGTATAAAAAAATTGAACTGTAAATTTCAAAGGATGGATGAGATAAACCTCAAAATGGGATTAAATCGTCCGAAAAATAGCAGCACATTATGCGGCAGCATTACGAGGAAAAACTCATACAAGAAAGTGAGAAAGTTGTCGAGAACCCGTTTGGATGTATCATTTTGTACATTGTGGAATAAATTGGCAATAATAATTCATTGGTTGCCAAGGGCAACGCAAACACAGATTAGGAAAAAAGACAAGGGAAAATTAAAAATAGGCCAAGAACATGCCACAAAAGGCTGGCAAAAAAAGAAGGCTAGGGGTGAGCCATAGGCATATAGGCATAGAACTCTACGAAAACTTCTATGCCAAATAGTGTGTCCAAATCTGGCCCACACTTGTATTGGACTGAAGGGTAGAGTACATAGAGTAGAATAGAGACTCTTTTTCGTAGAAAGGAAGGGTCAAGTAGAGTAGAGTAGAGTAAATATCTGTAGCAAAAAAGGAATCAAAGTCTCACAATGCAACACTTTATATGCCATAGTTGAGACTCAGTTCTATTACTGTAATCTACTCAACCCTGCCCTGCCCTGCCCTGCCCTGCCCTATATGGTACTGTTCTACCCCAATGTATATAAATCCGTAGAGAAAAAGTCTGCGCTAAATTTCCAGACTATTTTGTGCCGGGTATAGGATTGGTTGAACCACAATTGCACCTATTGTCCTGTTTTGGAGGTGTCAGCCAGATTACCTGGCGCAAAACAACCTTTCCTTTAATAAAAGAGATATTCTGGTAAGTGGAAAAGTTATGAGGTGCTTGCTGCTCGCCATCTGTATTTTCTATAATGCTCACTGCTCACAAGACAAATTTGATCACTGCTCCTGCTGGCAAAAATAAAAGCACTGCTTGCATGCTCACAAATGCTGGCAAAGACCATTCCATACCCCTAATTGTGTTTCTAATCATTTCAATCTCTATATTTTTTTGTAGGAGTTTGTGAATAGTCAAATAAGCCCTAACACATATTACTCTGGCTATAAGTATGTGCCAAAGCTACCATCAAAGTAAGTGAATCTTGTCCAAGTCAAAGTTTTTGTCATTTTATGACTCCAAGTTTCACTGGCAAATCAGAAGGAAAATGACTGAGATTGAGCATGTGCATGGCAGTGTGAAAGATTATTTTTTCCACCTAAAGCTGCTATGGAGCTCCCCTGAAATGTACTATCTGTTTATTAGGTCAAACTACCTCAATTTCTCAAGTTTTTCAAAAATTGCCTGGCATTGTGTACCAGTTAATGGGGAAGCAATCAAGAAGTATGGGAGTGTACTGAGATCCACTTGCTTGCGTTCTGTATACTAAATGTAAATCATGCTTTTAATTGTGCATAAATTATGAGTACAAAAACAACATGGCATATCCTGTAAACCCCTCCACTTTCTTGTAATTTTATAGAACAGTCTTTCTTTCCTTTTAAAATAAAATGCATCTTTTGGAGTTCCAAATGTGTGGTTCCAGAAAAAGGAAGGAATGACTATGAACCAAAACCAGAATTTCAAGAGGGATAGGAGATTCAAACCAAAAAAACCTTCTGTGGGAGGGGTGTGAATATTTTCTGGAACAACACAGTGGAAAGAAATAACCCAAGAGAATAATCGTTAACCAATGAAAAAGAGGATATGGAGAATCTCAAAAGCAATGAATTCAATGTTGTATAAAAGCGTGCTTGGAATGTAAATGAACTACAAATTTGTTGGTTTGTTCAGAATGAAAAAGATATTCAATTTTTTTTCCCACATATAAAGCCTTACCAAGAATGACCTGGAATTTAATATACAATATAAATTCATGAAAAAAGATTGCTTACAGAAAACTGTGCAAAGGTACAAAGTTATATGAATGATGAATTGTTCAATGTTAGATTGTTCATTGCTTTTTAATATAGACATCCGGCGTTCAAGTCCCAAGAGCACAGATTTCCAACGGTCTACTTTAAGCCAGTAAGGGATGCTAGCCAGGCACATTATAATTGTACTTCACTGTCAAAAACACAGTAGACATTATAATAGCAGATTTGCATGTTGTCGTCATTTGACTACAACTACCTGAATTCCTTTCGTTTGTTCTTTGTTATTTAAATTTTGAATTCCCAGTGAGTTTTAAATAACAATTACCCTAATTAGCATAAGAAACGGAAAATGCGAAGGATTCTGGTAGTCGTAGTCAAATGACGCCATCATGCAAATTGCCTATTGCCAGCATACAGTACATCATAAAATATGTGCTAAGACTATTGTAATAAGGGAATCTTAATATTTCTCAAATCAGAACACTTGATTACTCTTTGTGATTTCTTCATTCAGACTGCAAATCACCACCTAATTGATGTTTACTTCCTAGAAACATGTTACAGTACATAATGAGTGATATATAATTTTAATTACATAAATAAGTATCTATTTAGATTTGTAGGTAATCACATGATTTTGAGTGCAAATATAAGTTGTGGCTGCAAAATAGAAATGCTGCAGAATTTCAGTCAAACCTGTTGAGCTGCCTCCCCCAGTTTTCAAAGTCACAAAATTTTTAACAGTAAAAAGAATAGTGTAAATACATGTAATACTGGAAATAGAACCCCTGTTTACCTGTCACCTCTATAGTGGCCTCCTTTTGGCCTTAGGGTGCTCTATTGTCCTCACTCCTGTTAAGCAGCCATCCCCAAATTAATACACATACTTTGTTTTGGAAAAGGGAATGACAGATAAGAGTCCAAAATATAAATTGACCTCTGATAAAGCAATTCAAACACATGTTTATTATTGTCTTCACATGATTCCATGTTGCCTTAAACCATGTAACTTAAATTTGAGTAAAGTAACATTTCTTCTGAACCTTATGCTAATTCCTGATGAAACCCCTATGAAGCAGCCACCTCCCATTTCCCCGGCTGTTTAACAGTTTATAGGGGTTTGTCTTTATACTGTTCTATACAGTAAGTAGTGCCATAGAAGATATTCAGTTGTTTGAATTCACTGCAGCATACATCACTGGCTCATGAATATTTGGAACAATCAGCACCAGGATAACCCAGTGATTCCATCTCCTGCAGGTGGTCTTCAGTGATACTTTTCTGAAGCAAAATAATGAGAATCAACACACTTCTGTTCAGTTTATAAATCTTGGTATGAAAGAACATTAAGATGAAATCCAATAGGAAATGGAGCAATTTCAGGTTCTAGTAGACAAAAATCTGGTACCAGAATAATTTTAAGTATTTTACAGTCATTTTTACATTTTCTTAAAGCTAAATACATAAATAATTACCTGAAATAACATGGAAAGCAGTTTCCTGTGGGAACAAGAGAAAATAACTTTCAAAGTTCAGAGAACTTGTGCAAACACAGGCAAAATTTCATCATCAGTTTCATTTCACCAGTACTTTCAAGTGTTTCATATGAAGTTCAACATTTGTTTTCGACGTTTGGTGTTGCTAGAAATGATTTTTTTGAGAGAATATTTAAAACAGTCGTACAGAAGTTTGCAATAAGATTTAAATAATCTTGGTACTAGATTTTTGTCCCCTTGTTACTCGAACTTCTGGTGGTGAACTTCTGGTGATTTTCTCCAGAACCTAGGCAGGTTCATCAAAGCCCATACATCCATTTTTGTCCATAAACATGAAAAAAAAAAAAAAGAACTTGGCCAACATCCAACCATCTTGGGCACACACTTGGTTGATATCCATGTACATTTATGAACTATCTTAATAGATTACACATTGCATATGGTAACAAGTTTCTGACAAGTAAACATCAAAGGTTGTGTGGTTTGAACTGACTGGCTGACAAGTTGGCAAAGTGGGGAACATTGGGTGGGGTCAACAACGATAAAGGTAGGAAAACCTTAAGTGAATTAAGATCTGGGTAGGCCTGGTTAAGGCATTTATAAGGGGACAGTCACTTCTAGATCTATTGAACCCAAAGAAATAAATTGATCATTACTGATTACAGCTTCAATTTTTCTTAAATGTACACTTGATTTGAAACCTGCTTAATGTGCTCTTTTCTCCAGAGAGAAGGTCCCCCTCCTGGACAGTACAAACTTTCAAAAGACCCCATTTTACCAAAAGGACCAAATGTTACATCACCATTCAAGTCAAGAACTCCAAGATTTGCACAGCCTCATGTCCTGGTACTGTATGTGCTTGTTGATGTTTAGCAAATGCAGTCATGGCTATCACTGTTTTACAATAGTTCTGGCTGTCTTTATCTCCATTTGAGCAAGAATACATGAATGGGTCATTAATCATGCAAGAGACCAAGATCTATTCTTTACGACCAAAACACAGTCAAGGTCCATGATAATGCTAACACGATCAAGGACAACATCCATGTGTCTTGACCAAACAATGCCATAAAAATGGAGTTTAAAAGAACTCACCATTTAAGTGGGATAACATGGGTAATCCTGAGCAGGAAAGAATGCCCCATTTAAATTAACCAGCTTGTTTAACCAATCACATCATAGGGATGATGCTACATGCTGTGACTTCTTGGCTTCAATTTAGTTACATATATTCCTGTGCAGTGCACTACAGTACTCACAGGGAAGGGGGTGGAGGTTGATTAGCCTACAAAGGTACTGTTGGAGGGAGAGAAACACAAAAACGAAAGTAATTTTAAAAATTATTAATAACAATAAGAAGAAACATACAGCAGGTAAACATCACCTCTTTGTGCTGAAAAAATGTGGTTTTGTATAGTGTGATTAATTACCTTACAATAAATGATACATTTCATCTGCTGTTACTGGTACTGAACTTCTCAGATGTAAAGACATTTTGATTATTAACACTGAGGCCTTCAGTTCATCATTTTTGACAGAAGCCGAATATTGTTATGCATGATAATCTACATTGTAGGCTTGCATGTGACCACCTTAGTAACAATATTGCATTCTGAAAGTGAAGAATGATCATCGCAGTAAATTTTCCAATTTAAGCAAATGTGTGGCTTCATAGCTCAGTTGGTAGAGCATTGCACCGGTATCGCGGAGGTCACGGGTTCGAATCCCGTTGAAGCCCTGATTTTTTCATTCTTCTTCTTTCCAATTGCTTAAATTGGAAAATTTACTGCGATGATCATTCTTCACTTTCATCTACAACCGCTGTTCATATATGAATTACTTCATATAAACTTCACAATATTGCATTCTGTTTCCTGTGTTTTGAGAATAATTCACATCCATTAAAAAACATCTAGGGTTATTGGTGATCATTTCTCAGTGTATGGATCCAATGTAGACTGCAAGGTCTCCAGGAAAAGCCATCATTGGAGGCAAATGTTCTGCCTTACTAACAAGTTGTTGGGCCACATTGTATTCCCTTGGCTCAGCCCCCGCAGTCGTCTATTATAATATGTACAAGATGATAGGTGTAAACAACACCCCAGTACAGTTTGAGTTCCTCTTTTTACTCTAATGATCCACTTAGAAAAAAAAAAAAATTCAGAATGAATAAAATAATACGAACTTAAACTTCAATTATGAACTAAAAATACAACAACTGAATATGAGAAACAGCAAACAATGGAAAGGAAAACATGATTACTCACAAGATCTGTATAACACCCTGTAACTGACAATGACTGAATACAAACTAGAAAATTACAATGCTATAAACAGAATTTTGAACAAAAAGAATAGACTTATGAGGTTAAGTGATTAACAGTAAATGGATACATAACATATGACATAAAAAAAAACTAATCTCCAAGTACATTTAAAACTACACGAAAATTTAAGTATGCAAAATGAACTTATAACAAAGACCAAAAAAAAGACAAGGCAACCAACAAAAAACTAGTGAGACAATCTCAGGTAGTGCAGAGTGTAACTTACCGCTCTGATGCAGTAGTCACACAGGTCCTCACCCCTGCTGTTCTTTCCCTAGGTAGTCAACTAGGCCTTTTCCCCTTTGCAGAATATGAGCATTCAAAAACTTGATAAGACATAATCTTAGCCATGTGTATGTGTCATGTTTTTGTTTTGCCCAAAAATAGTTAACAATTACCGTTTGTCAAGACAGTTTTAAATTTATTGTGGTATTTTATCTTGAGTTTCGTTCATTTTGTAGCATCACTTTTCACGCCGTTTGTAATTTGATGCGTTTGTTTTCCTCGTGAATGTATGCAACAAGATACCTTTGTTTCCATGAAAATATAAGATGTGCATTTTTTTAACTTACTGCTGGAGATAAATGGAATATTAAATATCTGCTGAAAAGTCGAAGAGGAACAATTTTGTTTTATTCAAAATGTAAATTTTCATTTCACCGATAAACAAGAACTGATCTAATTATCAAATAGTCACGCTGCATCACAGAATAGTGCGTTCTAATTCTGTTGCCAGCCGAGTTGGTGTGAATAATAAAACCACATCAAACTAATACACAACACTATCGAGTAGTACGACTGAGGAGCGTTTCAACGAGAAGTATTGAAGGTAGAGATCTTTACTGGACCGAAATTATATCCCACATCGGTGAGCAAGTCACCTCATCGACTGATGAAATTAATTGGAGATTTCAGTAAGTGTCACGGTGTCTGCGGCAATAATAACAAAGTTTCTTTTGTCACAAATTTACTAGTTTTACATGTAACCAATGCGGAAAAGTTTCGGCTGAATATGATCTTTGGGCTCTCTTTCAAACAAGCTGCCAAGGAGAAGCAATATGTTCCCATTCTCTATTTCAACCCTGGCAAACACACAATAGTTATAAAACTGCAGATGACACTTCTTGAATTGAGCTAGGGAAGATTCCAGAAGATACGCAGTCACAGTAGCATTCTTTGCACTAAAAAAAGAGAACTGATGTTACCTGAAATATAACTGCTATCCCAGCCAAAACAAGAGTGTGATGTCACTCATTACAAAAATAAAAAAAAAACATGCATCTGAACTCGAGAACAGAGTTTATCACACTAGCAATGCTAGAACACATGTGTCTTATATGTTATGAAATGTATCTCTCACCTAACATATAGTCCACTTTGATGCTAACTAATCTGCGCATGCGTTTGGAGCAAATTGCTTTTGTTCTTGAGAGAATGGCACCACAAGGATAGCATGAGATTTGCAAAATCATATATATATTTTTATCCTCTGATCAAAGAAAGCAACATAAGTATGACACGTTTTGCATAATGCACTCGGGTACCTTCCGCACCCAACCCCCCCTTTCCACAAGGCTAATTGATTAATTGAAATTAATTAATTAAACAAACATTAAAGTTTACACCTCATGGCGTCAGCGACTTAGCGAACAGCAGCCCCCTAAACCATCCCAATAGTGCACTCTGCACTAAAAATTAACTCTTGTGGTTACAATGGGGGATCATTCTTGGGGGGAGTGTTGCATGATGACCCCAAACGATGGCTGCAAAGGAGACTAATTAAAGTTTTAACTTCGTTTTTCTTGTTTTTACAGAAAACCCCTGGTCCTGGAACATATTGTAAAACATATCAGACACCTATGCCGGACACAATCAAGAAAATGGCAAGAAACTATGGGCTTTTTTTTACGTCGGGAACTTACGGAGAATATTATTGATAGAATCTACTTTTTATATGTGGAGAGGAATATTTTGTGAGAAGCATAAGATGTAGTTGTAAAGTAGGATTATGGAGTTGACAAGCAGGAATTACTGTCATGTTATATGTCAAGTAAAAAGGTCACAAGATACTCTTGGCACATGCACAGCAAAAAGTTGTAAATAGGTTTATTTCCATTTTAGAGAGTTTGAATGCAAATAAAACTTTTAAGGAACAATCACAAGACAGTGTAAATATTCACTAATTCAGTAAAGCCCTTTTACCCGACATATTTCTAAAACTCAATAATTAATTTATTTAGCATAGATTTATTTTGACTCTTTATTTCCCTTGTTACTTCATAGCTGTTATAGCTTTCATTGACATGATACACCAAACACAAGAAAGTGTTAATACCATTTCTAAACACCTAGAAGTTCATGAAAAATAAGTTGTACTTCATGCTGTACCCATCTGTAATCACCCATCCATTTCCTGTTGAAAAATGTGATGAAACACTGACTCTTGTGTTTGATAAATCAATTCCATCTAATAATGTTACCTGTACTTGGAATTTCCTAATGGTTATTGGATTACATGAAGTAGAATGTACTAACTTTTAATCAATTGAAAGTGATATTACTGAATCAGCCACTGGTTTGGAAATCAGGTGAGCTGGGTTGAAACAGACAACAATGGAATTTTCCTTGTGAATTTCCCAAGTACTGCATTTAATGTAGCAGTAAAAGGGTATGTATTTAGTTCATCAGTATTTGAAAATCAAACAAACTGAATAGGTGTTCAACTGAATTTGTGCTTGTCTGTGTTCAACTGAATTTGTGTGCATGTCTCTACTCAAAGTGAAGTACTGAGGAGGCCAAAGTCCTGCAAACGTTTTGGAGAAGTTTCCTACACTTGTCTCTTTTTGTTTTCATGAAGTTGACTTGAAGTCTTGTTTTTATTAATGGGCAAATGAAGTCTTGAAATGATTTGTTTGTTTTCATACAGGGCATTTCTCTCATGCACTTCTGAGAAATAAGTCACATTCTAATTATCTCACAAGCTTGGATTCAAACCTATGACTTCCCTAATCTTGTTGGGCACTCTAATGCCTGTGTGGGAGGCACAGTGGCCTCATGGTTAGTGCACTTGTCTCCAGATCGAGTGCTCCAGCTTTAAGTCCTGGGGCCTGTTTCTCGAAGGTCCCAAAAAGTTTTCACACCCTGAAAGCCATAGCAAGATCTCAAACCTTATGATTACAGAGCTGTTTTATTCACATATTCTTAATATGAGCAGAGGTTCCCTTCATACAAGGAGTTTCAGGTGTATAAACCTCTAGGTTTTTAGGTACAGATGATCTAAAAATGGCTTTGTGGGCCCAAAAAGTTTCCTGGGCTTTTCAAGAAATGGGTGCCTGGCCTGGGACATTGTGTTAGTGTTCTTGGGAAAGACATTTTACTTTCACAATGCCCCTCTCCACCCAGGTGTAAATGGGTACTGGCAAACTTAAAACTGGGGGTAACCCTGCTGCAGAGTAGCGACAGGGAGTAGAAACACTCCTAGTTGCTTCATGCTAGGGAAACCAGGATGAGCTCCAGCCTGATGGGGCACTTGGTTCATATGCAGACTTATTCTTTTTTTACTCTAAGGCCTAATTCACACTAGCAACATAACAACATAAGCAACATAATAGCTTATGTTGGTAATGTGAACCAGGCCGTAAGGAAAAGATCAGTTCTTTCCTTAGTTCATGCCATTAAGTTGCTCTTAGTCATTATATGTCAGGATGTTCACACTGCAAACGACAATGACACGACATCCTTCTTACATGTATGCTGCTATGTTTTCATTGTTATATCTCAACTGTGAACCAGGCAACAGTGAGTTGAAGAGAGACTTCTGGGCAAGCTGAGGAATTTACTAAGTTCATATGTGACATGTGCCCAGCTTACTATTGGGTCATGACAATTGAATTGTATTTCACTGACCTTACATTTTGTAAATTTGTAATTTTCCAGGAATAGCTTGACATTTAATAAGCTACAATACATGTAAAATTGGTTAGACCAGAGGTGCAAATATGAACTGCAAATATTAAGTGAAGGACAGCACTAAGCATGTCAATGCAGTGATGACATGAATGGTCATATCACTTGAAAGAAAATTTTATTTCTTTTTAATTTGAAACTCAGACACAAAAAAAGAAATCCTACAAAATCATTCATTTTTTGGTTATCTATTAAAAATCAGTTGCTTACAAAGACTTTTACAGTGCTTATGCTCTTGAGGGTTAACATCATCACACAATACTACGCACATCATTTGGTCATGTAGGTTAGTTCTATAAAATTATCTCTTAGCCCGCCTTCTAGTACACTTGTTTACAACTCAGGAATTTTCTACGATGTTATTTGAAAAGAACAATCTTTCCTTTCTCAAACTTTTTGTAGAGACAATGATTAGTTTCACCTATTTTGTCAAGGGACCAGATAATTTTGGCAACAAGCTTCTCATCTAAGTCTGAGGTTGCAATACTATCATCGAGGTGGTTCAACAGATCCCTAAACACATTGCATCCTAGTAGGGAGGCTCCTCTTAGCTTCTGTAGCTCCTTCCTTTGTTTCTCATCATGCCATACATCCCTTGCAATCTTGTACAGAATATTAACAAGATCAGTCGTGTTTGATAAATGTTTTGAAGTCTCAAAGAAATCAAGAAGTTCTTTCACAGTTTCATGAGACTTGCCCCGTTTTACTTTAACTGGTGGAGCATTGGAAACTGAAGAATCTGTGCACATGTAAACACTGTTATAATGGTTGCCTCCAGCAGGGTGTAAAGGCTTGTTGGTTGTCCCTGATAGGTACCTTAAGATATAGATGTTCATGTTTCCAGGTAACAGTGACAGAACTTTTTGCGTCAAGGGAAGGATGTTTCTTCGAAAACCTTTTCTTGTTGCTAAGAACAGAGTCTGCAAGCTGGGACTTGTTAGCATGTTCAGTTTAAGCATCTTGTGAGAGCTAAGCCTTGGAATAATCTCTGTCAAGTATTTGCCAACAAGTAAACTACTCTGCAAACCAGAGAAAATGACATCAAAATAAAGGAAAAACTGTAGAAACAAAGTTGACTGCCATCATTGTACCGCCTATTCCATAACAAAACTTCTAATCATTCTAAGGCCCTATTCACAAGGAGGTAGGATAACCATAGTGCTAGGGTTACTCAAGGGCTGTCACATGTCTTATTTTTTCATGGACAATGCAGGTAGGGTAACCATCCATAGCCCTAGCTGTGACTTGGGAGATTTAAGGACAGTGCTTACTAAATATGAAGGTTTTTCCGCCAGGTTAGGACCATGCAGAAAAAGTAGATCTTTGCAAGGGCTATTGGGATCCACAAAGAAAACTGGGGTAGCCGCGCATTTTTTTTGAGATAATTAGCCTTGAATCTCAGCAAAAATGCTGACATTCATTTTTCTAAAAAAAAGAAGGAAAGAATATTTCTTCACAGATTTCCTTAGAATTTGCCTTTACATACAGAAAAGCAAACACGTTTATAAAAATCTTAAAACTTCATGGTAAATAGTAACATAAAAACCATTTTTGGTATGTTTTTAATAACAAAATTGTTGCAACAGGGCTTTTGGCGTCTCTGACAGTCTTTCGCATGGCGCTTAAACCATGCCTTGTGTGATGTGCAGAACTTGTGCACACTAACAAAAGAAGACCCTGTCATATAAGGGAAGGGGCCCCAATCTCGTTCCCAGAGTCTTTGTTACCCTTGACCAGCGGTCGGAAAACGAGAGCTCTGGGAGCAACCATTTCAGGCATGCGCCATAGATGCAGACTGCGGTTATTTCAAAATGGTTGCTCCCAGAGCTCTCATTTTCCGACCACTGGTCAAGGGGAACAAAGACTGGGAATGAGATTGAAGGGGCCCTGGAAGCATCCCCCTTCTTTCTGTTTAGATTTTCCTTGAGACACTAATATCAATCAAATTTTTGTAATCAAACATTCAGCGAAGTGATCAGGTCACACCTGAGGAAGAAATTTAGGTTGGCAGCTGGGCTACTGTTCAAATCACTCACGATCTCTCACGCTTTCGCATGACTATACTGTCTCCGGTCGCCCCAGATCTCGCAAAAAAACCTCGCGCATATTTTATTTCAAAATGGCGACCGTTAACAAGTTTTAAAGTGAACTAGACATAGTCAAAACTAGTGAGCGTTTTTACTCAAACACAAAATTCAGGGGTGAACTCAAACTAGAAAATTTATAGTGAGTTTTAATTGAACTTCGTGAGAACTCCGTGAGAACTCGCTATGATGCAAAACTCCCAGGGTATCCAATCGATGGAAACCAATGATCGGAAATTCAGTCGATCAATTGATATCAATCGATAAAATTAGTTAATTGGTATCGGCCAATCGATGACCAATCGATAACCACACAAAAACCGTTCATCGATTGCTATCGATTGGCTCAGCAACCTCGAACAGATGTCACACATGCTCCTGTCATCGATTATCGATTCCATCGATTGGATACCCCGGGGAAACTTGAGCTGCACCGCTCTTCGCTAATCAAGAAATATCAAGCAATTTTTTCGAGTAAATTATTAATAACAGTTTTTTAAACTTATGGAAGTCGCTACTCACTCTTCTGCTCAAAAGAAGTTGCGTTGTTAACGAGCCAGTAGCCCAGTGTGCTATGTGCCCTTTGCGTGTGATTTAGCCATCTGCACTTGTGAACAGGTAGGACACTCAAGAAAATACCATGTTATTGACGTACCTCCCCTAGCTCGGAGTTAACCAGCAATCTGTCGTCAATGCTCGTTGAATTTTCAGTGACTGAAGTGTTACTGAATTTCTGTACTAAACATGTGGAGGGGGAGTGGGGTCTAGCACGTCCCAGCCTCGTCTCCACTCCCTCAACCCGCTTCACCCCTTATCAACGAATACCAATGAGGTTTCGAGAGAATAGACTTCAATTATACCATGATTACACTCTGAACAGTCGGCTACAAAGAAGATTGTCAGTCTGACGCAAATTTCAAAGCTCTTTCCATGTATTACAGTGTTACTTCACAGTTTAGTTATCAAATCAAATGGTCAGAGGCAATGTAGCGTGATGGAATGTGTGTTATAGCAACCACAAGCTGTGTACAGAAAAACAAATGAGCTGCGTGTCAACTGGTCATACAGACACATTTGCAATTCACACTTGCAAGAGAAGTTCGGTCGGATCTAATAAAAGAGTTAATAATCGGTTTACTTGGAATACTTCTCCTGAAAAATGTCCGAGGAAAGCGAGTTGTCTGAGTTAAAAAGAGACCAAACAACTCAAGATTTTGTGACGGGCTTAAAGGAAAGAGAGGATCTGAAGATTAAACTCCGAGAAAAAGAGAGAGAATGTAACACACTTAAAGGACAGATATATGACATGACCAAGAAAGTAGAGGATTTGGAAAAGCAAGTAAGTATCTGTTCTTGCTAGCTACTGTATCCAGTCTCTTCATTTTAATGCAATGAAGTTTCAAAATTAAGTCACGTCCTAAATATAAAGTAAGCTTAAATGTAAGCTTATAACCTTATTGTAAGCTTACAGTGCTCTACGCAGTGCACATGACTGGCATTTGAGAACATGAGAAATATTTTATTAGAAATCTCAACAGGCCAGCGTCTTTATATTAAATTTTCTCAGAAGTGCTCAAATGCGCAGGATGATCCAGGATGCCTCGACATGACAGTGGGCCTTATAAATACATTAGTAACTTTATTATTATTTATTATTATTATTATTATTATTATTTTTATTATATATTATTATTAATTTATTATATTTTATTATATTTATTTGTTCTGATTGATTCCCTTACTAGTCCAAATTTTGCTATATGGACTGTTAAGATTAAATATTGTCAGCTCATAAATTACTTTTGGCAAATTGCTTAATTTTCAATTCATTGCATAGCCTCTTCCAGGCATTCAGTTAGTTGGGGCGGAACGCAAAATAAGACATGCGAAAAAATAAAAAAAGCACAGCAAGAGGAAGAGTTGAGAGACATCAAAAGCTCAAACAAACAGAAAAGACGCACTAACGTGACATCGAAGATTGAAGGATCAAATTTCCCGGGAATTCGGTGAGGCTCTGATTGACAACTGTAAACCACAAGCTTGCGGTCATGTTACATGCCGCTGTAGGCGGGCTATAAGGGGGGCAGAATGACCTTTTATTAAGTTTGCACATAGAAGTTCTTGCGCTTCCTCTCGCTGCACCTTTTTTATTTTTTCGCGTGCTGTATTTCTCATTTTGCCCCAACTAACTGCACAAAATAAACAATTTTGTGTACGGTAGGAATATTTTTACCTTCATGTTTAAAAGACAACTTCTGTCAACCCACTGGCGCCTGTGCTGGCCATAACTGGTCGTGACAAGCGTTGGCCTCTGTTCCCCTTAATTATGACGTCGTCACCTTTGCCCAAAACTGGCATCACTTATACTCAAGTTCTGCAGGAGGAAACGATCTTTCCAGTGATACCCAGATCAGAGTGATTAGGTCAATTGAGGTTGCAACATGCATGGAAATGCTTAGAAATTTGAATGAAAACTCAGAGGAAATTTGTGCCCATGCCCAAGCAAAAATCAGGGCTTGCCACTAACTTTTCAACTTAGTAGCCTAGTGGCTAGTGACAACTTAAATGTTACTAGCCAAAAAATTTTTTTACTAGCCAAGGGTTAATGTTTGCTAGGTCCAATAACAGCAGAAGGCATGCAAAGCGAGCAAAACAAAGAATAGAAATGGCCTCCACTTCCTACCCTGTCAAGTCTCCTGTTTTACGCTGGCTTCCAGTTCTCTCGCAATTCTACCCGCACATTCAACGATCAAATGAAAATACAAGAAAATAGAGGGCTGTGAACAGTCAACCTGTGATGAACACTGATGAGGAATCAGACCTTGTCTCATGGTTGACTGGTAACATTAAACACAGCCAACAAGTTTATCATCTCAATGAATTGTGCCAGTTTTGACGTTGTCCAATGGCCTCGTGTTTTCCTCACATCAAATCTCTCAGGCCGACAGATCACAAAGAAAAATCCAGTGATTTTCCCGAAAAGACTTTCAGGACTCTTTTCCTTTAAGACTTCCTTGGAAAAATATCAAGATCCAGAGATGTTATTGTAAAAACTGTTGAGATGTCTTCACAGACACACGCTGTAGAAATGTTTCAAAAGCAAAATACACTACTGCTAATTGTCATTGGCAAAATTTGATTGCTAAAAATGACTGATTTAAATGTCAAAGGAAATGAATCTTTCTTATCTAATTATTTCTGTAGTGGTAAGTTCTGTCAGTATGCATACAACAAAAAATCACCCATGTGTTGTTACATTTAATGGAATGTTATCCCTTTACAGTTTGCCACGATTTTACACATGATTTTATCAGGAAGCTCATGTTTTGTTCTACTAATTTTGTAACAAAAAAGAACATTAATGTGTGCATTCAGAAAATTCTGTCTTGTTTGTGAAACATTTCTTTCAACATAATAACATGTTCAGTTACGCATTTACAGATCTTTACAGGCTCTTACAGTGAACACAGCGAAAAGTAACCAAAGTTAAATTTGTATACGAGCTGAACAGCATGTGCCCGGTAACCTGATACATTCTGACGTTTGTGAGAAAAGTGTTTGTGTTTGTCTTCCTTCTAGTAGTCTGTAGCTAGTTGGCTATCGTTAGTGTTGAGCCCTGAAAAAATTAATGTCATAAAACATGATGTTAGTGAAAAAAAAAAAGGCATGCTTTCACATGATTGCAAATTCCTTTTTGAGTAGACTGGAGATAATTTAGCTGATATCCATGCTAAAAATATCCAAAATGGCTGATAATGGGAACAATTAATCAAATATTCAAGATGAAAACTGTTGGATGTTAACTTTAGAAGTGAATATTGCTTACATGCAATTAAATACATTTATTCTTCTTTCCTCTTTTTTAGCTGGCCGAAAAGAATAAGGTATGTTATCATTTTTCTTTTTATTGTAGATCTGTTGAAGATGTGAATTTTCAGTAAATTCTGTGTACATACTTGTACCCCTTTAGGGGAGTCTGGGGGCATCCTTCCCCAGAAAATTTTCAAAATTGAGGTCCTCAGAAATGGGATTTCTGGTATTATGAGGCCAAGTCAGCATGTTAGAATCAGGGCTGTGCACTAGAAGCACCCGGATGCCACAGGCGACTAACTTTTGCCTTTGGGCGACTGGAAAAACTTGCTTTTTTCATATAAGCTTAAGAGCAGGGCACCCAGGATTTAATAGTTAGGAGCCTTTGGGCTCCTAATAATTTTCTTAGACCAGAGCCTAGTATAATGTCTCATTTTTTTTAATTTAAGAAGTTTTACCGAACCCCTTACAGATTACATACCTACCTCCCCATAACAGCCACCTCTCTACAATGGCCACTTTCCTCTGTCCCCAAGGTGGCCATGTGGGGAGGTTTGACTTTAATCCTTATTGTCCGTGTGGAATGTGCTGCTAACTAACATCATGACCTAATGTGGGACGAGAAAGAGATGCCCATTGAAATTTCTGGTACTAATGTCTGGGCTACTCTCTAATATAAAATAATGATCAAACCAAAATTAATGTGTATCTTAAAAACTGATAATGCCTTTATATTAAGGTGAAATTGAAAATGACAACAAAGTTTGCTTGTTAATTCTTGCGTGAATCACTTAAGCCTGAATAAGAATTTAAGAGTAGAAGCGAGAGGGAGCAATAGTGGGATGCAAAAATGTATTTTATATCGATTTTAGCGAACATTGTGGCTGTGCCATGTATTCCATACTTTTTGTACAGAAATATTATATTAGCTACTTCTACAGTAAAAGCTCTCTAAATGTACTTGCTTGATAATTAACCTGAGGAGGAGAAGTACTTTTTTAAGAATTATGGCATCAATATGCACATTTGTTGGGCCAAAACCGTTTCTAGTCTGAGCAAGAATAGATTTCATCAGACAACTTGACCAGCACCTGGAAATTATTTCAAGCCCTGTCGATACAGTTTTTTCTGGACCATACCAAGCATTTTCAATCAGCTTTTTAACAGTCCCAAGTCTCTTAATCTGATAGATATGAAAATTACACCTGCCAGTAAGTGGAAATGGAATGAAGTTCAGCATAATGTACTTCTTAAGACAAAATCAGTCAAACGTGAATTTTGCATAAACCAGTTGTTGTATGAAAATGCTAATAGCAATACCTTAAACTATGATGGATGGCTGTAGAATTGAGTAAACTGCAACTTAAAACACTTCAAATTATACTTTTTGCATGAAATTAGTAAACGAACCGACAGCTGAACACTGCTTTGATGAATTATTTGGCAGGCCAAATGTAGCAATATTCAATTTATACAATTTATATTCAATTTCATATTCTATGTTCAACTTTTTGTTCAACATTCAATTATTTATTCAATGTTCAACTTTTTATTCAACATTCAATTATATTTTCAAAGTGCAACTTTTTATTCAACATTCAATTGTTCATTCAATGTTCAACTTTTTATTCAACATTCAATTATTTATTCAAAGTTCAACTTTTTATCATTTATTCAACTTTCTTGAGCCCTCATTTTTCTGGTCAGTGAAAAAGACACGAAAGTTGCACATGCATAACTGACAAATTGTGACAGGTAACATGACGAACCGCTGGTTCCCGCATTTTCAGAGGGTGGAAGGAGAAGAAAAGATCACAAAATGGAGGAAAATTTGAGAAGATTGTCGCACTGCTTAAACCAGGCAAGCAAAGTAGTACAACAACTGGCTAGTGCTACTAGCAATTCTACCAGCAATTCTGCTAGCAACTCCGTTCAGACCATGGTAAGCACAAGCGGAGGGATGACATCAGTTAGTCAAGCTGTCAGTAGAGCGTGGGCAATGATGTACCAGTAGACCTCCAGAGGTTTGTACTCATGTTTAGGTGCTCGAGAACACCTTCGAGCCTCCTTGTCGACTAGCTCTACACCTAGTAATTCAAAGAGGCCAAAGGTTGACAAAGATAAAGTGTTTGAATTTGTTTTGATGCGTTTCAATGATGAGAACAACAAGGATCTTAAACCTGAAAATTGGATGTTAACCGATGAAAACATTGTCTTGAGAGGTCTCGTAACTCTTAATTCACAAGCTAACGAGCTGGCCGTGAGAAAAGCCCTTTGTGATACAATTCAGTTAAAATATCCTGCTGTGGGATGCCAGGACATTGTGTTCGTAAAGGCCAATAAGAGAAAACTTACTGAACCAGTAAATTGTGATGAGTACTCTTTTAAACAAGTTAAATCTCCTGCGGGACAAGGGGCCATCTACATAAAATTGAAAGATGGGTACAGTTTTCTACTTGATAATGGTAGCTGCGATGGTGACGATGTTGGTGAAAGCAGCCAAGTAGTGACCAAAAACATTCCAGACAACAATGCTGAGAGAAGACCTGTACCCCCATCCCCAGAGACAACTGTAGTCAACCAGGCAAGTGGCAATAATCATCTGAATACTGCAGTGAGTACTGATAATCTAGGAACAGCTACAGCAGAATGTATAAGATTTTGCAAAGAAAGAGATGTGAGCAATCCCATTGAGATACTCAAGTGTGCTCAGAAGTTCATCTTGCAGGGTTGTCCCTTGGATGTGACCTCTCTTTCACAGCCACTTGAGGGTGAAACTAATTTTGTGTGTATAGACCAATACCAGGTTTTAAAATTGGTTGAAGAAGAACTTAACGACATTGAAAATCCAAGGCTCACTCTTGAAGTCTCCTTCCATGGAGAAGCTACCAATGATGCAGGGGGTCCCAGGAAAGAATTTTTTCATCTTTGCCTGAAAGAAATAAAGGACAAGTATTTTGGCAATGGACCAAATGACCTCATTGCAGAAGAATCTGAGTTTGTGGGAACCTTTTGGCCTTGACCATTCTTCAAAATGGGCCAGTACCCTGGTTTGTTCTTGAAGAAATTCTCCAACAGATTTTTTCAGATGCTCCTCCAGGGTCTTGCATTGCAGAGCTTCAAATGGGATTCATGAAACTTGGTCTTTATGAAGTTGCCAAAAGTCTTCCATTGTTTCTTCACCTTGTGTGCCCAAATGATGCAAATCAACTCTCCAGAAAACAGCTGGTTTTTCTTCTCAAACCATCATTCTCTGAGGAAGGAACAAATGCATGCAAGTATGAAAATGATGTTTATGCTTTATTCACAAAGTATGTGCAAGAAAGTGCATGCGGTAGATGCGGTTCAGTCACCCTTGGGAGCATTCTACAGTTTGCAACTGGGCTGGATGAAGAACCACCCTTGGGTTTGAATTACAACCTTGCATTCAGTTTGTTGCTGCCCCTCAAAATAATAAGTGGTCCTTTATTCCAACAGCTAATACATGTAGTGCAACACTGTTTCTACCTAAGTGGTCTTATGACCTTCCTTTGCCAACTGAAGAGGAGCTGTTTGAAGTTTACTTTGCTTTTTCTGAAAGTGAAGAATGATCATCGCAGTTAATTTTCCAATTTAAGCAATTGGAAAGAAGAAGCCTGAAAAAAATCAGGACTTCAACGGTTGAAGTCCTGATTTTTTTCAGGCTTCTTCTTTCCAATTGCTTAAATTGGAAAATTAACTGCGATGATCATTCCTCACTTACATCTACAACCACAGTTCATATATGAATTATTTCATATAAACTTCACATCTTTGTTTTTTCTAACAGCTAACTTGGACTTAAGTGACTGTAAGGCATCTTTTTGGTTAACTTTTGGATGCAAGCTTTAGGCTAACTTTGGACAAAGTCATTTTCATGTATTGACATAAAGTAATATCTTATAATTGTTAGGATATGGAAATTTGTTCATGTTTTATTGGTTTTTATCTAAAGTATAGAAAGGAAAGACTGTGACACCTGCTTGTGGACATTTAAAAGGACAGTTATTCGGAGAACTGTTTGTGAACATTTTAGAAAACAGTGGAAACAGTTTAAAAGGACCAATATTACTCACATTGTGATGTCATAGAAATGCAACCAGAGAATTGGTTGTTTTATTGTTAAAGTATTAACTGAAGTTATTTTATTTATTGCAATGTTTAAATGGGGTACATGAAAAGGAACAATGTTGTGTTTGTGCTCCAACTCAAAGGTATTTAGGCCACCTTTAAATGGTGATATCCATGCTGTTATCATGTGTTATGCTTCAAAGGGGCGCATGTTACTTTCATTCATTTGAATAAACTTCATGTTTTTACATAACTAAGATAACGTCCGTCCTATTACATTTTATGAAACTGCTTTCTTGCAATTATTTTAAAGGTACAGTGATTTCACAAGTTTGTCTTGAAGCTGCTGTATTTTTCTCATAGAACTACCAGTATCAATTGCACAGACAATTTTATCAGGCCAAGTTTCAAACACTTTTTATGGTGATAAAATGCACAAAGAAGGATCAACATCAGGGCAATGCATTTTCACACTCATTCACAAAAGAAAAAATCCAAGAATCATGGATATCTGTTTTCTTAAAGTGTGGACTGCATGGCTGGTGCCATCTCAAATTTGAAACACAGGAGGATCCAGAAAGACTAAAACACAGTTGAATGAACAAAAACAAAGCTGGCAGATGAATTTTAAGGGAAGGTAGCAGCCTTATTTCAGCAATGAAAACTGAAACCTGTTTGACACAACCAAAGTGGCACACTCATGGCAATTTTAATCCAGCTTTCCCCCATCATGATCATAGTACATGTGGACTATGTACAATCTTGTTAAATAACATGTTTTTTATGAGGTACATGTATCTCTTTTCATGATTCTCCAGAGAAGGCATGCGAAGTTGACTTATCCTTTGAAGGGGTGTGTGGGAAAAAGCCCTAAGTGGCATTTGATCTCCAGTCCAATCCTCCTTTTGTTGTAGTAAGTAGAAAGCAATTTGTTAGGAGAGTCTTGCTGTCTGTCAGATGTCACTTTAGGTATTTTTTCCATGCAACCCTTCATTATCTTGTTCATGCCACATGCCAAGAAGAGAACAATGCCTGTCTTGGGAAGCACATTGAAAGCAATGTGCATCGAAAACAATGTGCCTCCTTTTATACTGAGGTTAGGTTGGGTTCTCAGTTGTGCTACAGGTTTTTGACGCCCATGATTGCTTCGGGTTTGCATGCATGTATGAATTATTGCACTTATTTTGTATAAATGGACTGGCAGCAATTTAGTTGCAGTAAATGGGGTGTCTACAAAATGAAGACCTAAGACCTAAGACCAAAAAACGAAGACTTGTTTTTCTACAGGCCTGTCAAACCAGAGATAGTCAAACCGTGTCAACGCTTTTCTTCAGACACCAACTGATGCAAAATCAATGGGTCTTCATTTTGTAGATAAGGCCAGCTCGAACTACAAAACAAAGACCCTCACTTAAATGCTTTGTTCATTGTCAGCTGATGCGAAATCAGTGGGGTCTTCATTTTGTAGATAAGGCCAGCTTGAACTATAAAACGAAGCCCCTCACTAAAATGCTTTGTTCGTTGTCAGCTGATGCGAAATCAATGGGGTCTTCGTTTTGTAGATAAGCCTGGCTCGAACTACAAAACGAAGACCCTCGCTTAAATGCTTTGTTTGTTGTCAGCTGATGCAAAATCAATGGGGTCTTCATTCTGTAGATAAGGCCAGCTCAAACTACAAAACAAAGACCCTCGTTTCAACGCTTTGTTAGATGTCGACTGACCCAAAATGGGTTCTTGTATAATGTCAACAGTTTTTTATTGGCTAATCCCCTGTTCTTGGATCAGTATTTACACTTATGCAAATTTGGCAGCAAAGTGAGATAGCACTATATGAAAAAAAATCGTGCTAAGACCTTTATTCTGTGATGCAAAATGTAATAACATTATAGTTTCAAACATATAAAAAATTTAGTGCAAAGAAGTCTTCGCCCTGTCCAGTTCTCTATCATAAACAACTATTTTTTATACATATAAAAAATTTAGTGCAAAGAAGTCTTCGCTCTGTCCAGTTCTCTGTGATTTAAATATAGTTTTAATACATATAAAAAATTTGTTGCAAAGAAGTCCTTGCCCTGTCCTGCTTTCTGTAATTGGGTTGTACTCCCCTTAGATATTTTTCAGAAACACGCACATGGGGGCCTTATTTCAACTCTATAACTGCTGTTAAATCTGTTTGGTGCATGTATCTTTATGACTTTGTTGTATCTATCAACAACATCTGCCAACATCATAGGAAAGAATTTTCCCAGTTGTGAGTGTGCTTGCACCAAATTTCAGTTTTTGAACGCGGTATGGTCCTGCATCGAATACATTTAGACTGTTGTATGTCATCTTGCAATAGAATAAATAAGCAGTTTTACTCCTTGTTTGATACTTGTTTACCTAAAAAATAGTAATTGTTATCTATCCTCATGCCAGTGTGATAGATTGATATTTCATCAGTTGCCATCCTTACTCAGTTATTTCATCAGAAATACCCATTTAGAGACTTTATTATGTAATCCTTGATTTTGAGAGATATTTCCCAATTGCCTTAATACGACCCACATCCCAGTGCAATGACTCATATTACTTTTTTGATCTGAATTGATGTTCTCTTGGCCCCCAAACAAGGGTGCTAAAATTACAGCTGACAAACAGCTTAATTGAAGTCCACCTTAGTTTACCCTGCAGCTGTCTCCTCAGGATCACTGAAATGATTGATAACCTCATTGCCAATGAAAGAACATGCTAGATTTGTTTTCTCAAAAGGTATTGCTTCAAAACAGCACGACTGTCCCTTTGGAAACTTTTCAGCGGAGAAATGAAACGTTTTCCTCTCTTGCGTCACAAGTCTCTTAATAGAACTAAAAATATCTACATCAGCCTTCAAATTTCTTGCTAAACATTCTCACATTAACTGGTAATGTTTATGCGCAAAAGCCTATTTGTTAAAGTATATTTTTTAAGTACATTATTCTAAGCTAGAACAAATATCAGCAAACACTTGCAATTGCGTGCTCGTTTATCGTAGACAAACTCCGTGCGACTGATTTGAGTATTTCCCCTTATGAATAAAGTAGACAGTATTTGTTGGGGTGAACAGCTTCAGGGTATTTTCACTTCCAAAACAATGAAATGGAGGACATAAATAACCAACTGATCCACCACAGTCCACAATAAGCTGCCTCAATGCTCGAAGGTGCACAATACCCGGTATTGCATAACACTCAAACAAAGCATTTAAAAGCATTTAAGCGAGGGTCTTCGTTTTGTAGTTCGAGCTGGCCTTATCTGCAAAATGAGGACCCCATTGATTTCGTGTCAGCTGACAATGAACAAAGCACTTGAGCAAGGGTCTTCATTTTGTAGTTCGAGCTGGCCTTATCTACAAAACGAAGACCCCATTAATTGATTTCATGTCAGCTGACAACGAACAAAGCATTTAAGGGAGGGTCTTCGTTTTGTAGTTTGAGCTGGCCTTATCTACAAAACGAAGACCCCATTGATTTCACGTCAGCTGACAATGAACAAAGCATTTAAGCAAGGGTCTTTGTTTTGTAGTTTGAGCTGGCCTTATCTACAAAACGAAGACCCCATTAATTTCACATCAGCTGACAATGAACAAAGCATTTAAGCGAGGGTCTTCGTTTTGTAGTTCAAGCTGGCCTTATCTACAAAACGAAGACCCATTGATTTCGCGTCAGTTGGTGTCTGAAGAAAAGCGTTGACCCGGTTTGACTGTCTCTGGTTTGATAGGCCTGTAAAAAAACAAGTCTTCGTTTTTGG
>Ga0126338_10000276_pt1 | contig 25268 bp, 16 predicted proteins | sample OrbCmetagenome_2_FD_92529 | JGI IMG/M metagenome (GOLD analysis project Ga0126338, IMG submission 92529) | Coral microbial communities from Petempiche,Puerto Morelos, Mexico - Orbicella C C metagenome | ecosystem: Host-associated > Invertebrates > Cnidaria > Coral | place: Petempiche,Puerto... | reverse complement strand
TTACAAATTCTTAAATAGCCTACTAGCCCCTTAGGGATTCACGCCTGAAATACTTCTACAGTTAACACGAACCATACATAGTAAACATACTCCAGTGTAATAGCGAAACGTTGCAAAATATATCTAGTAATACTCTAATTAAAACGAAAAGGTGTTATTGCAGAAAACCGCTCAGAAGTCGGTTTCATTCAAAAGAACTTTTTAACACGTACGTTAACACCTAGTTGAATTAATTTCTGTTATTGAAGCTACATACAGTGTTACAAAAGCTTTTGTAAACTAAAACTAAAACAGTTATGATTTTCGTGAATATATCTGATAACGTTATGATATAGCGAAAAAGTTACATCGGTTTTATTTGAAAGTAGGATATTGCGTGGATCAAAGCAAATCATAAGTTCACTGATGGCTTTTAACGGAGATAATTGTTTACAAGTCGGAACGATGTTTTCGATATTTCTATAAAAGTCATCTCCTAGAACAGCTGCTAGAACAGGGTGTTTATCGTGGTATATCAGAAAGTGAGATTCGTGTTCAATTTGTTCATTTGTTTAGATTCACAAATAGGGCAGAGTCTGTTAACCCTTGGAATTTGATCATATCTACTAGTTTCAATTCTTAGTTTGTGATTGCCTCTCCTACATTTCACTAGTTCTTTTCTTTCGCTTGGCTTGCTTGTTAGGCCTAAATAAGAGGAGGGTGTATAATCGTAAAATAGACAATAAAAACTGAATGAATATGAGAGAAATGAACAGGCAAACGAACGCAAAGCAAACGAAAGCCCGGGCGAACAAAAAGACGGCTGAGAGTGCAGAGTACATCTGTGCTGTGAAACGTCTTTTTAAAATCAAAACGAATAAAAGGTCTTTTTTTAAAACATTTCCCGCCATTTCGCCTCAGGTAGTTTCAAGAAAGCCCCTTGGGCTGTCCACGCATCGTGCGAGTAACATTCGCGGAAGAACTGAGTACCATGTCTAAAAATAACTTAGAGAGATTACCTTGGGTATACGGCCTACATGGGGCATTCACCTCTCTTACCTTAATCTTCTCTTGGTGAGATGCCCCTTACTAGAGATAACACACACACATCTTTGTGTGCGGGAAGTCTTTCCTAATCTCAAGCTGCATTTATGTATGTGCAATCTGTAACTGGTAAAAACATGATTGTAAAGACTCGATGTGCGAGAAGTCCCTTACCAAAGAAGAAACTAGTCAATCAATCATTTTTTTTTTTTTTTTTATCGAGGGTAACATTTAATAGTTGTAAAACTAATGAATTTGTAGCTCTCTAAAAAATATTAAACACTTGCAATTAAAAAGTTAAAAAGTGTTTTGTGTTCGGGAAGTGTTCTTTAACCTGCAGGCCACAAATGTGTTTGTGTGTGGTCAGGACTGGTCAGTGCTGCCCTTAAAACGGGCGCTGCAACAGGATTTTTTAGAATTTTCCGGCTGTATCCTATGCTTAATAACGGTCTGACATTTTTTGCCGCTTTGGCGATTTACCCTAAATCCCTGTCGGTATTTAGTGTATTATAGATGAAAATAAAAAGAATCAAAGGAATTTTGTTCGTTCGTGCTGAAAGTGCTCTATAATCAGTGATAATGCCTCGTTTCCGTTATCCTTGATCTTTTTCCGTTATCCGTTATCAAAATTCTTTGGCACACTAACGAAAGAAAGGTTGTTTATTACATTTCAAACCACGTCAAAGTAATCTTCATGACATCCTAGGAGTCTCAAATGCCTCACTCGCTTTCAGTCAATCCTCTTCGTTCCTGATGGAACATAGGTCGTCCATTAGTGCCCGCCAATTGACACCATCTTGAGCAGTGCGTTTCACTTCCCGCCTAGCGAGCTGTCTCTCCTCCAGCTATGCTATTCGATTCTTGAGTTCCTCCAGGTGTTCTAGGGTCTCCCTCTCTTGCGTTTCCGCTGACGAGGGTTCAAATGCGTTACCTCTTTATCATATTTTCATTCTTTATCTCGTAGCAAGGCCAGGAACACACAAGCACCTCCGTCATTTTTAAGGGTAACTTCCTTTTTCCATACACTGCATCTTTTTATCCACTGCGTTTCCACCTTTTTCTGTAAAGTCCATCTGCTAAAGGTTAATCCAAATAACATCAAGGATGTGTTAGGGCGGGTTTTATTTGAATGTCGTAAAACCAAAACCAAAGTAATCGCTCTGTTCAATTGCAAAACACAGGCAATACAGAGAACCAGTCAAAAATCGAAGCAAATACACGTAGCTGACGCAAAGCGCGGGAAAACGTGTGCGAGTGAGTCACGATTGGTTTTGGTTTTACCTCTGATTGGATAAAAAAGTGGCGGGAAATTTTTAAGCCAATCGCGTAGCGTAGTAACGCAAAACCAAGTCAACTGAATCCTGTGTGCATCAAAGTAGACGGGTCCACGGGCTGTAGCACGAAGTGCTAACATCAGTCGAGTGAAAACTGCTCTAACAGATTGAATTTGAATTTGAATGCTAAATGCCTGTTTTGGAAGAATACCGTACTTCTGTCCTTGACAACACGATCAGCACTGTATGGTATGTTTATAAACATATGGTTATATAAACATATCAAAGTACACAGCTGTTAATGGTTGTTCTTTACACATGGCTCGGATAACTGGAACAGACAAGAGACCGTCCTGTAACTCCCAAAATGATCGGTAGCACTAGGTACATGCAGGATAGGAAAAGCTCCCAGCCAGTTGTTACTGGGAGGAAACCGCAGAAATCAAAGTCGTCCGCTTTTGATCAGTTTCAGTTAAGGTGTTTGTGTTAGGGAAGTGTACTTTAACCTGCAGGCTACAAATGTGTTTGTGGGTGGTCAGGACTGGTCATTGCTGCCCTTAGCCGGGCGCTGCAGCAGGATTTCTTAGAATTTCCCATCTGTATCCTATGCTTAATAACGGTCTGACATTTTTTTTCCGCTTTGACGATTTACCCTAAATCCCTGTCAGTATTTAGTGTATTATAGATTAAAATATAAAGAGTCAGAGGAATTTTGTTCGTTCGTGCTGAAAGCGCTCTATATCAGTGATAACGCTTCATTTCCGTTATTCTTTTAATCTTTATCCTGAACCGACTGCAATTCGCCACAAAACGATAAAATTATTTGGTACGTAACAGAAGAAAGATTGTTTGTTACATTTCAGACAACGACGTAAAGAATCTTCATGGCAGCCTAGGAGTCTCCAGTGCCACACCTCTTGCATTAGAGACATCCTATATTTTCATTTGTTATCGCGTAGCATGGCCGGCAACACACAAGCACCTACGTAATTTTTTTTTTTAAGGGAAGCTCCCCCCTCCCCTCTTCTAGGACCTTACCGATGGTTCATTGTACTCAACAACTTCCACTTAAAAGGATCTAAGAATGGTCGGATAGCTGATTATCAAAGGAATGACTTCATACGAGTAGGAGAGAAGTGTTGATGTCGCTTCACGCATTCTTTTTCACATTTACGCTTAACGTTTCATGCTATATTTCCCTCTACTTCATTTCACTAATCATACTCTTCATGTTTTCCTCCAATCACCTATCACAGATATAGAGGATATAACACAGCGGCGCGGAGATGTGAACTTTATTTTCGAGTGGTAAAAACAACATTTTGCGAGTAAGAGCCGATGAAGAATATAGAAAATACGCCACTCGGGTCCCGGATGTAGTGACGTATGAAGTTTATAAGTGGTGTATTTCTATACACTGTATTTTATGTTGACTTCGTTTCCATCTCTTTCTGTACACGTATGCATGTTAAGTCCATGTGTTAAAGGTTAATCCACATTACATCAATTATGTATTAGGGCGGTTAGTAATCGCTCTGTCCAATTACAAAACATAGACAATCCAGAAATCCAGTCAAAAATCGAAGCAAATACATGTAGCAAACCGCGGGAAAACGTTTGCGAGCGCGTCACGATTGGTTTTGGCTTTACACAGTTATGATTGGATGAAAAAGTGGCGCGAAATTTTTAAGCCAATCGCGTAGCGTAGAGCAAATTAAGTCTGCGTGCGTGAGTGAAAGTTGTACCCTAAGTACGCGAACTGAGTACTCGCGACAGTCAAGTGAAAACTGCTCTAACAGATTGAATTTGAATTTGAATGCTAAATGCCTGTTTCGGAAAAATATTTTTGCTTCTTGACAAGGCTGTCATGTTTATAAACATACGTTGTTTATATAAAAATAACAAAATACACAAATGTTAATGGGTTGTTCTTAGCCCGTGTACATCCGCCCCCTCCCACAGGCTAGGCTGTGACTACCCGAGATGACTAAAGATACAAGAGACCATACTTTGATCCCAGAATGATACGTAGCACTAGGCTAACTCTAGGTACATGTAGGCAGGAAAAGCTCCTAGTGAGCTGTTACTAGGAGGTTTCCAGCGCAGGAAACCGCAGAAACTCAAAGTCGTCCGATTTTGATCAGTTTCAGCTACCCAGACATATCCGTGTCTAGGTGATACCCCCATGCATGATCTGAGCAAACAAGATTGATGAATTCACTCGTGGTGTAAGTTTGATCACTGAAACTCTTTTGTTCAAGGCAACTGTCTCATGAGGAAGCTTTATGAACCGCTCCAACTTCAACTGCATTTGTTCTTCTAAAATATATTCCTTGCTAATTCCGCTATCCAGAGTGGGAACTAATGCCAAGTGATACGACGAAAGCCGTTTGAACTCCGATCTGTCCGTCAATTCCTTATTTGCTTAAAGCTCGTTCTGTGTCGCCGCCAAAGCTGTTGAAAGAGACGTCTGTAGCCTTTCACACCATTATGTAAGCACGGTCTGGTGTGGTATTTACCGACTTGCTTGTTTTTGATCGGAAATAAATGAATTTTTCACTTTGTTTGTTTTTGCAAGCAAGAGAGGTGACCACGGTGGCATTACTTGAAAGTCCTGGGTCGCACTCAGCTATCGGAGAGTCCATTGCGTGCAAGCTCTCGATACATTTTATCGGCAATACCGTAAATTATGTCAAATATTAATCTTCAAATAGTTGGCTGTTTATGTTGGTGGCCGGTGCGTTTCGATGTTCGCTGCACTTTGTCGTTCACACATCTTCACCTCAGACAGGCTAGAACACATGCCAGAAAAACGTTTTGCCAAAGCATTCCTGAGCAATTGACCTTTAAACCCGCCATCAATTACATTTCATAGAAATGAACTCATGAAATCATTTTTAGCCATCAAAAAAGAGAAAGAAAAAGCAAATAAAATAACCCCCCGAAACAAATTTAGTTGCCGGAAACAGGAAATGATAATATTTACCCGAGTCATACCAAAATTGTAGCGACGAAAAAAACTATCTCGTGAGGAAGGAGGCATACTTGACGAAGACGATAAGGCAATAACCCCAAGAAGGACCGTAAGGAGTGGATTAAACGAAAATTGATTGGCTCATTCGCGAATTGATGTGTTTGGACCACTGGTGTTCTTTTATGTAATCCGTCAAAACAGGACTCAATCTCCGAAGGATGACCTCTTTGAAAAGTAGACTAGCATTATCAATCAAAACCTTTTTCTACAAGCAAACTCGTTTCTGCTAGGATGAGAAGAGACACAATGGCTCAGCACGACTTAAATCATTTCAAAGGACACCAAGGTAGCCAGTCATTTCCGGTATCGTCAAGAAAAAGGCCTCTGACCTGTTGTGTTTTGTGCGTGTTTTCGCAAACTGAACAAAATCTTCATTGAAAAATAACCCCAAAAATTCAAGACACGCTCTTGTGTTATCTTTTCCCTAACACACACTCACACGATATCAGCAGAAACACGGAGCAGGCTTTAGCTCAATCAAGCAGAAAGTTATTCCAATACTTTTAGTACATTGAAAAAACAAAAGTGCAAAGCAGCGGTATTGAACCGTTTATTCTCAGCTATTTGCATGAATTTATACTACCAAACTACTTTTGATATGGCTGGTCCCAGAAAGCAAGGGTTTAGAGTACAAACAAAACACGTTGACAGTTTGTCCCAGTTGGCGAGGTGGAAACTTACGGTTGGCAGACTTTAGAGCTGTTTAATCAAATGGTAGACAATTCCTCGCCAAAAATTTTTTTTCCCGCGTGTCGAGCGGGAACGAGTTCCGCTAGGATGACTTAATGCACCATAACAGATACCGTATGATATTAACTCCCGAGGCGATAGGAAAAGTTTTCGTGATGAAGTAAGGACCGAAAAGCTGCCTTCCAGGATCTAATTTAGCCATGTTATTAATCATTTGTATGACCTCCACGGGAATCTACAAAAAAAGTTGACAGAACATGTTTCCCAAGAAACATTTTTCGCATTCCACACACTTAAGACGTATTCCCACGGGATAAGATTGTAAACATAGCGCAGCTCTAAATCCTGTGGTAAGTGTACTTTGTAAAAGAGGCTCTTGCTCATAAAAAGCAAAAAAAAAAATTAGCATTGACTAAGACCTAAGGAATTACTTTCGGATCAAGTTCTGCCCCTAGACGCGGGCATTAATTCGACGGTTCCTGTCGAGGGAACCTAAACGCCGCTGTCTTGTTTTGGACCGTCAAAACATCGTTAACAGACACCGCAAAAGAATCTGCAGAACAACTTTGATCCAATGAACTTTATTGGCATGTAACAACCTTTGAATAGATTCATTTTTAATCTCGAGATATCGAGCTTTGTCACTTTGGAAATAAATGAAATACAAACATCATTTACAAATGTGGGTGTATGCTACAAGAGTTAAATCTTTTCCCACAACAAAATACAACTCATTTACACCTTTAACTTTTCTCTTCTTATATATTTATAGATATTTATAATTTCAAAGACACTTTCACAAGTGCTATAAACAAATGTGTGAGCGTACGACACACCATATACATACAGAGAATATGAAAAAATATTTAAGAAATTAGAAGTCTACAGAACACGTCGACGACTCTCTCTGTCTCTTTCTTGTGGTCGAGTTCTTACGATGAATAGTATTCGGCTTCGGATCATCTTTCTTCTTTTCTGTTGAAGTAGGAGATGTGACGAGCAAAAATTCCAGATATGGTTGAGAGAGGATGATTGCAGCTTGGATTGACAAGACACGCTCTTGATTTTTCAGCGCGTCGAATAAATCCCAGTAAACACTATGTTCCCACAAATGCTTCGTAAAGCACACTTTACTTTTATACAACTTTCCTGCGAAGGAGAAAAAAAATAAAGAAAAACGGCCGACCTGATTAGACAAGTTCCTTTTACCTTCCTCCTACCTTCCTACTCCGATATTAAATATGTCGACAATTTTGACAATAAAATAAAATATGAAAAAATAATAAATAATAATATCGAGAGTAAGAAAGAAGTTGAACCAAATCGCCGGGAGATCTCGATTTATTCAATGCCTGGTTCTTGCTCGGTTTTGATGCCTGAAAGCGGAAAAGTTTAACCCAATGAGGAGAAAGTTCCGGGATGACTCATTTGAAAGCGAAACACGAGGCGCCTCACATGACACCGAGCGTGAAATTGCTACAAAATTTATACGAAAATTGTCACAAGTCCTCCAGTCTGTAAAGGCCAAAAAATTATCTCAGATCATGGCTCAACATCTTTTTAAACAATCTAAGAGCGAAAAAATAACATTTTCTTTGAAACATTCCCTAAAATGCAGGTCTCGACACAAAATCCCTCATAACTCTAGGTCATTTGTTTGCCCACCTAAATAATTAGTACGGAGCGTAGTAAAAATTGAAAAAAAATTCTTAAAATTACAATTTTACGCGAAAAGAGAAAAAAATGCTACAGAAATCTGATTATGTGTGGAAGCTATTAGGATGGCGTGAGTAAAGGCTCCTCTGACCGACTAGCGTAAAAAAATTTGGAATTATTCGTTGACTACACATGTAAACACGACAGTCGTATTTGAATGAAGATTTTATTTAGCGGCGGCGAAAGTGCGATTTACTCCGTTCACAGCCCTAAAATAACCACAGTAAAAATGCGACGCGAGGAAAGAAATTGTACTTACCACAAATAGAGCAATTAATATCGTTGCCTTCGATGGAATCATACTCGCGCAGAACCTCGATAACTCCTTCGAGCTCCAAAGTTCGCTGGTGCGGCGTTGTAGCCGAACTCCACTGGTTAGGAAATCTTGCTTTCTTGCGGCGCCCACCGGCTTCTACGGACTCCAAAACCTCTCTGCTATCTATGGTAGACTCTGGCATATTCTCGCATCAACAGTGGATTAAAACAAACGCTTTCAGTGGAACGAATTGCAGCCAAACTTTGACTTGGTGGGTGGGACGCAACAAAAATTTTTTTTCCAGCTTTTCCACGAGGTCTCAAAAATACGAGCTATTAGCATTTTGACAACAACAACAGAGTAGCGAGACGCCGCGTGATTGGTCGAGATGGGAACAATGAAATGGAGTTGAATGGCAAACACTACACATGCTAGCACGCTGATTGGATCAAGTGACAAGCAGACGCACGTGACTTCATTCCATGAATGGCGTTTCCCGCGAAAAAATAACGAGAAAATTGGCGCGAATAATGCCGCTCAGCATCACGGTACAACAACAATGGCTGAAAGGCCGAGAATTCTACCCGAAAGGAAATTTCCGTTTTTTCGGGGTGACGAGCTGGCCCTCAAACCTTGTTATCGCGTGAGATTTGAAAAAATATTTACGTCAGTTCGTTCCTTTGGGGACAGGCCAAATCAAACAAATCACATTCAACTCGGGATTTACGTACGTTTTATGTTACCAGCGTAGGCAACTGGTCACGAAAACAGGGTTATCACAGGGACCGCTCTAAGGCTTAAAAAGTTTGTTCTAAAGAGTCGCGCCAAAAAATTAGGAGTCACCGGAATCTCCTGTAGACAGCTGATAACTAAAGCTCTACTACGTTTTGGGTTTGAATTTCGTCGGCTTAATTCAAAATTTTGAAAAAAAAAAAAAAAATTAACGCAATAAAATTCCAAACAAAAAAAATCAGATTTCGAAAATATCGCGACAAAATTTACGTTGACGCGAGCTGGTGACTTGCACGTGGCCACAGGTAGCCGTAAAGAAAATACTTTGTTCTGTTTACTGTTCATACTGTAGCCAACAGTAACATTTAGACTGTAGTGTCCTGGTTTATGATGTCGTAGAATGACGTGCGCTGAAAATGGAAGCACAGAAAAAAGAAATCCGCTACGTTCATGTGGTATGGGTGAACGCCGGCTCCCTGGAGCTGGCCTTGTGCCACCTTTATATACATGTAGCACTTTGTTGCTTATAAAAAAACAAAGGATCGTTCCCATAAACTCGGGAAAAAATCAAGACAAGTCGTTAACACAATAAGACCCACAAGTCGTCGTTTCCTTCGTTTTCTTAAAAGAAATCGAACGTCATGTTTTGAACTTTTCGCAAAGAAATTAGAGAAAGAACTGGATTTAGCGCGTTGCAGCGACGATTCACGTCAGAGGGAGTCGACAAAGCCTCGTGCTTTTCATTCCGACCGAACACAGACGCTTATCTGAGTAATACATTTAGAATTTTCCTCTCTCTCTTCTCGACAATTGTGTGGAGTTATTAAATGGATTCTCCATGCGCTGAGCTGGGCTCTGACCACCATGATTGACACGGTGTTTCAAAGGTGTCATACACAAAGTGACGATAAAAAAGCATAGAGAAATACACTTGTCGAGGATATAATACGAAACAGCTGGACTCTTCAAGGCTTTTTCACAATGAAACTCGGAGAGCAGTGGAACCCGGCTTTGGGGCTTTTTTAAATTTCATTGTCTGTGAAAGCTTAATTTGATCGGCAAAGCTGTTAAATTATTCCAGTTTTCCATCCGTTCATTCAAAGGAGAGAAAGAAAATAAGTTGTGACAGTGTGTTCCATTTGTCATCTCGTCCTTGAAAAGCCGTTTAATGTCGAAGTCGTCATCAAATTTCACCACAATGCAAAGGAGAATAAAAGATAATCGTATTTCAGACAGAAACTTGTCTGTCAGCTAATGGACTGAGCCATGGTTGGCCTATTATCATGAACTAAGTGCTTTTTAAAAATTTTTTACACGAAGCAGGTGTTACTGAATTATCCATAACAAACACATTTCAGATCACGTCATGGCTACTAAACCATGAAGACAATTCTCTCCTTTATAAATTTATTGACTGCATCGTCTGCTTTCTAACTATCAGAGGTCTATTCACTTTCTTTCTTCATTATAAAGGGGAGGTTTTACACTTCAAGTGTACTGCGGTTTTTAGATGTAATTTTAAGGAACATTCCCATCGAAGCATTGGTTATCCTCTTTTTTGAAACACACTTCAACCTCCATTTTTAATTAAGTATATCGTCGAGGGTTTTTTTCTGAAGTCATAAATAGGCTTGATCTTGTATAACCAAATCACGGTTTACCAAATTGACGGCGAAAGTGCGCTTCCACAGAAAGAAAAACTGCAAAACAAGGAACATTTTTTCCGTTAGAAAACTGTATGAAATAATCCGAGGGCAAAATGAATCCCAAATTTCCTGTAGACACCACCAAAACAATTAGCATAAAAACGAATTTATCGTCACAAAAATCAAGTGTGAGCAGATGACATGTTCGTTTATTTCGATTCATTCAGTTGCAGATGGACTGAAGAAGGCAAGTTTGGACTCATCTTGTCTAGCCATAATCAATTTACAGGTCTGAAATGGTGTGATCTACAGATCAAAGTTTCCATGTATTCGTGTGAACAAGTTTGCCTATTTTCTATTGCCTATTTGCTTGTAGCGCGCGACAGCCAATGTAGCAAAAACACATGACCTGTTTTTTCGGCCGACAAGCCTTTAGGGACTCGAGAGAGTGGCGAAAACCAAGCGCAAAATCAAGCCTCCTTCATTGCTAAACCACGAAAGGCTGTCCAGAAAGTTGTTTCAGTAGTAAAGGAAATATTAACGTGCCAAAAGAAAAATTTGCCAGACTCCAGACTTGATTTTGACTCACTTCACTCAAACACTTTTGCATTCAAAGGTTGCTAATGCCTAAACGAGAAAAGCAAAATATGCAACATACAACTTTCAGAACTGTTAATCGTGGTACTTATCGTGCACAATACAGAGAAAAAAATGTACAGCGACTTGTATTCGCCAAAAACTTTAAAAGAGACAACCTTGTCCGCGGGTTCAAGCCGTCGAAAGTTTCTTTGCTTTGTTTTTGTTTTTCTTTCTTTTAACACACGTGAAAATGGCGTGTCATTTGAAGTAGATCCTCATGGTAGCCTTGACTGACCTTTCCGAAACAAATTAGCGAACTTACGTTACATGATAAACATTCACGAAAATTAATAGGTATTCGGAGGTTAAAGAGAAGACACAAGTAACGTAATACAAACAAACTTATCGCAAAGCCGTCAAAAGTGATGTTTTGCAGTCAAGTTACGAACGATAGTGACGAAAGTTTTGTGCCCAGAATGTACTACCGCACTCGGTTTGTGTAAACAATCACAAATGTTTCCTCTCGATTAAATCGCTTATTTAAACTGTTGAAACTGCCGCTGGCAGTAAAATGAATTCTCGAGGCTTTAAAATAGCGGAAAAGATTTGCCAGGAAACACAATTTTTTTTATCAGGTCTCTCCACTGGAAACTAGTTTTACACTTCGGTTTTATTTACAATATCAACAGTGGCTACCGCGATTAGGGATTTCCCGCCAAACCAAGGACACACGCGCAGTGAGAGATAATAACATAAGAACTGTGTTAGTACAATAGAAGTTGTAAGTTGTAAGTTGTAAGTAAGCGGATTAAGAAACGATTTAGCAAGTGACAAAATAAAGAAACACTAACAATTATAATAATAATTTCTTTATTCACTTAAAATTATACTTTAGCACTAAAATACCTGAAAACAAATTCACTTCCTAACAACCCCGGGACGCAAGTATGTAAACAGTGACTTTTGCACAGCACGGCGTATCTAAGATTTCCTTTCTTTTCCCGTCTCCCCTTAAAACTACTTTACCATTCCTCTGTCAGGGGGAGGGGGGTTGGTAGTGGTGGAGAAAGTACAGCAGGGAGGAGAGGGGGGAGGACAAAGAGAAATGGCGTGATGAACAAGTTACACTGATCGTCTACTACACAAGCGTGCCAAGTGTTTCAGCCAGTAGAAAGTTAAAACTATAATGCGCAGGCCTTTTTACTAGTCTTTCAAAACCCTGAACGAAAAGAAAAACCGTTACGACAAAGAAACTGGCATCGAAGAAATATCGTGACATGAGGCAATTACTGATAAAAGAGGCAATTTAGATATTTATGCCTATACGAAAAGGCATTTGCCACGATCACTTTAAAATTAGAGAAGACAGCAGTAAGATATATATAGATTCACAGAATCCACGTGCCCTGCATAGAGACAATGATATGCATTGAATAATTTATTATGTCGGTGTTCGTGTTTGCATTTCACTACTTCTGGAAATGATCTGTAAAGGAAAAAAAGCTTTGTACCTCCTCGAAGTGCCATGGGGGCGCTAAAAACCGATTATACTTAACTTTGTTTATGCGACCCTTGAAGTGGATGGCTCATTATTAAGAGCATCGACTAAAACTAACTTACTATCGTTCTTGCGTTTGCTGCCAAAAAAAAAAAAAGAAACGACAAAAATATCTTGGATAATTACAAGACCCTCAACCGTACAACCACGAACACAAAGTTAACTGTCGCGTGTTTAAAAATACAGCCTGGAGCAATCTTTTCCCGACAGTATATAATTACCTATTACGTTTTTTTGAATGAACTCGATGTTATCTTTGCACGGAAATGTCACAGTGTCCAAAAAAGGAAAAGGAAAACTGCCGTTGTTTGTTTTTACGTGCGATCGTGAAAGATAAAACTAAAATTCCGCGGTCACAGAAGTCAAGCAGCGGAAACGACTCAAAAAGGCCGCCGCCACAACAATATTGCTTGGTCTAAATTATTTTGAGGGGCAAAACAATTCCTAGAAAGAACTTTTGTCCTACATTGGCCTGAATGTGGCCTGTTTCATTCGCGTGCAACCTTTATTAATATTTTCTTTCCAGTGCACAAAACGTCCAAAAACACCCCCAAAACCACTTTTGCTTAAATTACATACGTCATTTATGCATTCTCGAACTATACCCACTTGCTGAAAACAAAGCTATAATCCGATAAGTCACTTGGCTGAACGCTAACATCGATGAAACACTAATAGATTAAATAATCTAAACACTGACGCAATTTAGCGCCCGGCTAGTCTGTTGGAAAACGTGATTTTTCCCGGCTAAGACTTTGTGCATAGTCGGCAGACATAAATTCAATTAATAGCATGAGATGTCGTCTTAAATTCTGCTCGTTAATTTTTCCCGCTCGCCTATTTTAATCAAAATGTTGTATGACATTTCCACGAACTCATAATCCAATTCTGAACGTTTCGCTCCAAACCAAAATCGAAAAGTTCGCCAAAGGGAAATGCCCAACCACGCAGATTTATAGTGTATAAAATCCTTCATGCCTGCGAAGGATACTAGCCCTTTCGCGTTCATAACAAACTGAAAGGAATGAAACGAAATGATCGAATTCCAGAGAAAACCTTCATTACTTGGAACAGCATTTGCGAAAATCTACGCACCCTATCCCTCCAAGACTAAATTACCCTCTGCCTACTCTCCTCGGGGCAGACTCCACACGGGGGACGTCTATCACACTACAGACATTTTAACCGTAAACTCTCACTGAATCTCCCCCGTTTCTCGCAGACAACATCTGCAATTCCCGGCAGAGATAATTGTTTCCACATTCCAAGTTAGACTGACATAAAATGAACAAGGAAAGGGCACGCGCGAACTCTGACAGTTATGCGAATAATGCATCCCTAGATATCTACCCTTTTGCCTTCTTGACGAAAGGATTGAACAAAATCGTGGGATTCAAACGAGAAGTTCGTTATCAAGCGTTCTATTTACTAAATGCCAGGTATCATTCCACCTCCAAAATTGAAAACGTCCGCTGCCATTTTTCCACGGGGCAGTCTCCACAGTAAGACAAGTCAGTCCAACTTAAGGGTTGTCCCACCACACACACGTTTCAACACTGACTGTCTACGCTCATGCCGTATCAACCGTGACTCTTGCCAACATTTGCGACTCTCATAGACGATAATTGAGAGCAGATCCCACGCTAGCCTGTCCTGAAAAGAAACACGAAAGGACGCGAACTCTGACAGCTATGTGAATGATGCTTACAGAAGAGTTTCACCCTTTTTTTCTATTTTTTTTTTTCTAAATGTTTCCTACAATACTTCATAACTCGTACTTTATTTTATAATTTACCAAATCCCTAAGCACCCTCTCTCTCTCTCTGTCTAAAGCGCCCAGTCTCCTCTCCTCTCCCCTGGCAGATAAGCGACCTTTTTGTGATGTCTGTCAGACCAAAAACGTTTCATCTGTACTCGCCTATTCCAGTTATCTTCCACGTTTCTCATTTCTAGACAACATTTGCCAATCGCATTAGCAGATCGCCCGTTAGACTGACAAAAACATGAAAAGGCAAAGGACACGAACTCTAAAAGCTATGTGAATTATGCATCTACTACAGATTTACCCTTTTCCCTTCGTGACTATACAACGGTTCGACATGGTCGGACTTCTAACAAAACTCAATCAGCCGGTACACTCTTTACCAAGCCCTAAGCACTTTCTCTCTAATATGGAATTCCCCACTCTCCTCTTCTTTCACGGATAGGCTCACATTTTTAAGGTGTCCGTCCAAGCAAACACTTTACAACTGTACACGCTCATTCCAGTTATTTTCCCCTAGACAACATTTGCGAATCCCATTAGCGGGATTAGCAGATTCCACGTTCGACTGGCCAAAGACGAAAATAGAAAGGACACGTACTCTGAAAGCTATGTGAATGATGCGCGTATATTACATATTTCCGCTTTTCCCTTTATGACTAAAGAATGGTCAAAATGGTCAGATATCTGTCAAAACTTCGTCACCAATCGTTCCATTTACCAAACCCAAGCACTGTCTTTTTCTAAGTTTGGAATTGGCCGCTCCCATTCATCTCCCCTTGCCAATGAGCTAAAATGCCTGTCCAACTAAACACGTTTAAAACTTTTTCACTTTCGTGTAAACAACATTTTCGATTCCCAGCGGAGATAATTGATTGCAATTCGCCATAAAACGAAAAACAAAAGGCCACGAACTCTGACAGATGTGTGAATAACAACAACTCTTGTTTCGTTCAGTTTCCGAACCTCCCTGCTTGGAATATGAAAGCAGGAATGTTGGAAAACTTCTCCAATTTAACACTTTAGCGATGCCAAAATGTTCCTTGGCTGAGATAAGGTTACCTACTGGGATTCGTCGCGCGTTGGCATTTTGCTTGCGAAGGCAGAGAGAATAATTTTAAGCCGATAAAGTGATTTTACGCTCATGTGAAAAGAATTCGCGCCAGATGACGTCACGCAATCAGTCCACCTCAAAAATAGCAGTAACTAAATATTTAATTCCGAAATACGGCTTGCAGGGCAAATTAACATCACTGTCTGGTGTTAAGCAATTTTGCTTGAATATTGATACTACACAGGGACAATTTAAATTGCTAAATTTAAGATAATTTGGGGTAACTTTGACCCCACAGCACGCAACTTGTGTTTTTCTAAATTTCAGTGATACTCGGACAAGAGTGCTAAAAAGCGTTTTATCACATCTGGCTCAAATTTAAAAAATGTGGCTCTAATTTCTAACCTTCTGGATGAAACACTGGTAGCTTTCGTGTACGACCAAGCAAGCAGTGTTTCATGTGGTATGGTTTCCTTTCTATACAAAGTGGTTTTAAGTATGTGGATGTAATCATAGCGTGTGACCAATCAAATGAAAGAACTACACCGTCGCTCTGTTGTTTTCAATATTTTGTACGATAACTTTTGTTTTGTTTTCTCTCTAATTTCATACTTGGCCATTCTTGCAAGTTAAAAGGGTTAATCTCTTTCACCTCGAGGAGAAACGTCGCTTCGTTCCATCACGTTCATTCATTAAAAAAAATTACAAATCTTAGTAAAAATATTTACCCTTGAATTTTTTGGGGGTGACCACCATAGCTGCTTATTTTTAAAGGAGGAGGAATACTACAAAGCATAGTGATCGAAATGAAAATCATAAGCTGTACCTTCTTACATTAATATCAAATATTTAATTACTCTACGATTTCTCGGTGTAAGAGGATACTCGTGATTTATATTCAAAAGAAATTCTCTTTGTAAAATTTGTTACTTTGAGGTGGCGTTCAGAGGATCATCGAAGATACTTGGAACGTCATCATCAAATATTGAAGCTTTGGCTTTCTTTTCTGTTTTCTTCTTTGCTTTCGTCGTTGTCTTCTTCGCTGTCTTCTCTGCAGCTTGCTCGTCTCCTTAAGAAAGACAAAGATTTATTGTATAACTTGGTGATGCCAAGATTCTGTTCATCACTACAGCTGTCAGCGGTTTCTGTGTAAACGGGCATGCAAACAAGGCAGTCGCCTGCATGCCTCGTTTTTCATGTAACAGATCACAGGGTCACCAGTTATGCCACATGGATCGAGTCCAAGGGAGGGACAATCACTCCCCTCCCTCCCCCCGACCCATCCCTCTTGCCCGCTCCGATACCTTTCTTCGTGTGAACAACGCGCGTAAGTAGCGATCTTGTCGAGTTGTTAACCCCGAGGAAGATAAGACTAAAATATTTCCACCAAGGTTTTCTAAAGTGTCCTTTCCTTTGAAAATTCCAAGAAGGTCCTTGAGGTAATGGTTACTTCATTTTATTGACTGGAAAATCAAAAACATAAATTGCGCTAAATGGCCCCTCATTTTTCCTCTTTTAAGTCATCGTTGGACGAAATCTGTGCCGTTAAAAGTTGGGAACATCTCATCTTACCATGAAACGATACGATGCCTTCAGACACAAAATCTTCATTTGCTCCGCTGCGCAAAACACCAGCAAAGCAGTGAATAAAGTAAACAAACCGAAAATAAAACAACACGAAAAAAAAACAAAAAAAAAAACACCACGAACCTCCGGCTGCGGCCTCTTCGGCGAAGATGTCATCCTTAGGAGCAGTAGTTGCAGATTTCTTCTTTTTAGCTCCTTTGGGTTTGCTTGGTATATCACTGAAGATGTCGCCCGAGTCTCCGAACAGGTCGTCATCGCCCAGCGGTTTCACCACCTTCCTCACCTTACGAGTTTCCGCTTTCTTCACTGAGAATAATTCATCATCGTCGTCCTATAAACAAACACGATAGAAAAGACATTACAACCTGTGATGTGGCGAAGAGAAGAAGACCGGCGTTCTTTTCGTTAGTTATTTAGCGTGAAATAACCTTCAAACAAAACGGTTGCTTTGACAGGTTTTTGCTCGTGATCAGACACTGGTGGATTTTCGGAAGCATGTAGAGCAACGAAGGCGGATGTATACGGGATAATTTTATGTGAAATCAAACCTCAAAATAATAGTTTACTAAGGTAAAAAAAAGTACGAAGAATGAAGAAGATCGAGACGATTGTGAAACAGGGAGCTTAAAAAAAACTTAAGCTAAATGTTTCAAGTAAAGTCACGCTTCCCAGAATATCAACAACTCTCAAATTAGTATCAGTAAAATCTTCTACCAGTTATCTTAAAGCAGCTCAGTCGTGGTATTTTTGCCACGTACAAAATCACTTTTAAATTAAAGGAAGCCTGAAGATAGTGGTTTCCTAAGGTAAAAAAACACCAAAGAGGTAATAATAAACCATAAAGGAACAAAGATGTTTAAGGATGGAGAATATTGACAAGGATTACAAACGAGGAACTCAAAAAATTTAGGCTAAACTTTTCAGATGCGCAAACCGTGACTTAGCTCCATTAGGTTAAGACTGACATAAACGGGCTGGGTTTTTTTAAATTAAATAATGGACCACCATTGCGCAACTTGTCTATCCTTAACTCTTCCCTAATGTCAGCGATTTGTGTGGGATGGGCGGTTGCAGTATATAAACATATTTTAACCTAAAGCCAAATATCACAGTAATTGGACAACAAAAGATCCCAAACTTTTTCCAGCCACTTTTTCAACCATTGAAAGTTTCTCAGAAACTCCCAATTTTCTGACAATTTTATGAAAACTTCCGAATTGCACATATTACAGTTCTTTATGAGTAATTTAATTCTACAAATGACATCTGCCGTGTCTCCGGCGCCCAACAAAGTTAACGTTAATCAATCGTAAAAATTACTTTCCACGGCATCACTCAGAGCACAAAGAAAATTAATTTATATGGATTTAGCCAAGCCTAAAAGCGGCACTTCCACAAAAATTAATTGTAAGGGAGTGGGCATTTGAAAACAGCCGACATTTAGTCCTTATTATAGCAGTCTAGCAAACTAAAATTTTAAAAGCTCGTATACAAATGAGAATACAAATAGATCTATTTTTAGAAATTTAAACTTCCTCTTCGCATAATTTTATACAAGGATAACATTCGTGGCATCAGACATCCTAATTTCTTTTTCGTAATATTCAATAGAATCGAACAATTTCTTTTCCGCAGCCAGTTTTAAGTTTTAAGTTGTCAACAATCTTGCTGGGCGAGAAGCTCTCTTTTCAAAACCATGGCAACAGTAATTGCTCGAAAAACATGCAAACGATAGGTGGTAATTTGAACCTTTCCATTTACCTGAAACTACCGGTAAGTGTAATGGGTTTTTTGTCACATCGTTATGTAAGCAGACAACTGCTATCGTTTTACAAAAGCAAACTGGTGCCAAAGAAAGCAAACGTTTCATAATTACAAGACATCAAATTCTGGCGTGAAGAAACATATTTACGACAACACGGGAAATCCGCGCGAGAGAAATACGACACGCGTGGGCACTGTTCCAGCGCGCGTTTTTTCCAAGGTAGAAAGGTATGGGCTTTTAACAGTCTACATCGGGTTCGACGTCAATTGAAAAGTGCTTGGTACTCAGGAAGCCAGATCAGAAACAACGACCACCTTCTCAACTCCATTTAGTCTGATTAATATCTTAATTACTGTGTTTTTTGACAAAGCTTTTTTAAAAGGGAAGATCGATTTACCTTCACGAGTTAAGGTCTGTGGTTTGGATCACGAAAGAAGAACATGTTCTCTGAGAGAAGCATTGAATAACAAAACTCATTTACGTCTAACTTTGCTCGTTTGACCAGCAAAGATTCTGTGTGTGCACATGTCGGGGCACAAAATAAACGTGATCAATCACCTTCTTGTAAACAACCTTAACCCCGCCTACCAATGTGCAATTTCTCTTAACTGGCATCATTTCTCGTGAAAATAGTGTGAGGACCTTCTATCACGACAGCGTTTCTTTGGTAAGCAGTTATTTTATTACCACCATCAACATGATATTCTCTGTTGACAAGAAACTACGGACGGGTCATTATTACGGACAATAACTAAACAAAAGATTACCAAAGGAAAATTGTTTTGATATCATATATGTATCTGGAGTAAATGCCGGGAAATGTACTACAACAAACGTATGGGAGGCTACTTAAGAGAATTCCGTGAAGTATGTGACAGAGCTCCTTTAATAGATCATCAAATTCTCCCAACTAATATTATAGGAAATGTATGAAAATGGTAGGGAGAATTTGTTTGTTGACATCAGAACTTAAAGATTTATTACATCCAATTCTCCCTGCTAGTACTGTGAGAAATATATGGAGACGAGTAAGGAGAATTTGTATGTTTACATCAGAGCTTGAAGAGTTTATAAATCACCAAATTGGACATATTATGAGAAAGGACAGAGAAGAGCACTGCGTTACAGCATTGGAGTAGAGGCCGGAGGGAAGGAGAAGACTAGGTCGACCCAAAACAAAATGGAGGAGGATGATTGAAGAGTGCGAGTACTGAGCGACTGTCTGGGCTCTAGCAGCAAATCGAAGTGACTGGAAAGAAAATGTCAGAGTTTTATGTGCCTTATCGCACGGAGAGATATATGTAGCAAGGTACATAATCAAATTATTGGCAACTAGTATTTTACGAAATGTAAATAAACCGGTCAGGAAAGTTTGCATGTTGATACCAGGGCGATTACATAGCTTATACCGTTCAGTTAAACGATCGTTAGTCTCCTTCACTACTATTACTTGGCACGTCACGCAACGGGCTTGGCAACGACGCGTGACAAACCTAATAATGGCGGCGAAAAAGACGATTAGGACGATTAGAAGTACTTACATTAAGAATAGAGCTGGCTTTTGTCGCGGCCTTCTTGGTGGTTTGAGGACTTGCCGTTTTCTTAACAGCACTATCAGCAACTGTTTTTATCTCCTTTTTGGCTGGCGTGCTCACAGTAAACAAATCATCATCATCTCCAAGAGGCGAAGAAATCTTTTTATCCGCTGTCGCTTTTTCGCTCTCCTTCTTTTCGGCTTTAGTTTCTTTTTTCGCTGAGCTTGAAGCAAACAAGTCTTCGTCAAAGGCTGGCGCCTTTTCCTTCGCTGTAACTTTTGCCTCAGGTTTAGTGGCTTTTTTCTTTCCTGTGTCATTATCGTCTTTTTGGACAGAAGAGAATAGATCGTCGTTATCAAGCGGTGAGGAAATCTTCGATTCCGCAGCCTTGCTGGGCGTTTTCTCCGAGCTTGGTTCAAGTTTTTTCTGCGGCGTTTTATCGCTAACCGCAGAAAATATGCCATCTCCGGGAGATTCCGAAGTGAATAAACTCACAGACGTGTCTTTTCCAACTAAAGGTTCTATAGCCTTATTTTTAATTGTGTCCTTCGCATTACTAACGGAAAAGATATCACCTCCATTGGCAGCCGAAGCCTTTACAACTGCGGGCTCTTTTTTGTTCGTTTTCTCGCTAGAAACAGCAAATAAATCTGAATCATCGCTAAAAAGCTCATTAGCTTTGGAAACGTTCGGCTTTGACACGGACGATGAGAAAAGACCACCTGCTAAAGGATCGTCCGCTTCTTTAGCGATCTTTGAAGATCCAGAACTCGTGAATCCGAAAAACTCATCACTCGTATCCGAGTCTCTAGTACCAGTCCCCTGGGGCCGTGAATCTACTTCACTCTTCTCCAGTCCCTCCTGAGTGGGAAATCCTCCCCAGGACAATCGAGCGCTCGCGCTTGCGTCGTCATTCGTCGTGGATCCGAAGAGAGTTGCATCACTGGCGCTGTTTGTAGTAGCCGCTGCCCGGCGTGCTTGACGCGTTGGAGGGCGCCGTTTTACCTGGATTTTGGCGCGATCCTGGGGAAACCAACAGAAAGGTGACTTAATAAATATCAAAAATTACAAGAACCAAAAAAACCCATCCTGTGTTCAAACGCTAACTGCTACGCTCTCGCGCTTTGTGTCGCTCCATTTAGCTTCCGGTCATGTTTGCGCATTACACACGAGACAATGAAACATAACTTATCCTCGGGAAAAAATAGAAATCGAGAACACTATAACTACACACAGTGAATTAATGGAGTAACAAAAATGTTTTCAGTCTACCTTGTTTGCACTCTCTAGGGTGGTGACTTTAGCCGGCTCGTCAAATGACGCTACAGTGGGTGCTGCCTCTTTCTTGGGTGGGGTCGCTCCTGGCCTCAGCATGGCGGGATTGAACGCAAGCGATTTCTGACAACAACAAACAACACTTAGATTTTGTTCCAAGGTCGAAAGTCTCATCAGCAGCGCTTAATGAGCTCAGACGCTTTCACTGACTAGAGCTCCTAAGTCTAAAAATTCCAGCATACAAAGTGACATGAAATTACTGGTTGATAGCGTTCATTTCAATGGCCACAGGGTGGAGATTTTATGGACAGACTTAAAAATTAGAATCCCCTTGTACAGCATAATAAACAGTACCACATAAAGTACTGCTCCGTAGCTTTCTTTTTAAAGGTCACACACACTAGGGTTTCACCGACAAACTTTGTTGTTGAATACACCATATTCGTCTTCTCGGTATCAGACTGGAGTACCTTACAACTGAGGCAAATGCGGGGAGTCCTTGCAAATGCAAATGGTTTGTCTCTTTTTTATGATATTTCCCCGCACGGGCCTCCATTGCAAGATTGTTCCAGTCAAACATCGAGAATACGAATATGGTCTATTGCAAACTTCTTTCAATCAGCGAGTCAGTACTTTTCGTTGTTGTTTCGTTTCTATATAATACGAACATCGTGATACAATGCACAAAACTTGAACTGCGGAACATAAACAGACATTCACATACCTGCAGCTTCTCAATTCCTGACCCAGGCTTCACCGGCGACGTTTTAGGACTAACTTTTGGAGGAACTGGGGAAGAGGATGGCTTGGGTACCGGAAGTGGGAGTGACAGCTAAAAGAAATGGAAAGGATAGACAACAGACTTTCCACAGCGGTTTGCAAAATAAAATTGATCTACATCAGAGCACTCGGTGGATCACAGGTTCGAAACTTAACAGTCAAAAGATACTGTTGGCGCCTCGACTCGCGAATATTTGTGTTTCATCAAAGCCTTTTTCAGGCGCGGTAGCCTAATGGTTAGCACGCTGGACTCCGGATCGCGGGCGCCGGTTCGGTCGGTGAAGTGTTGGCTGGTTAAAATCAAAGTCAACTTTACCTCTGGTTTAGGTTCTTCTACAGTCTTGACTTTAGGTTTTGAAGGAAATAAGTCATCTTCATTATCGTCAGCACCTCCTAAAGGATCTACAGTGATTAAGAACAACAGAAAAAAGTTACTCTCAATATCATACCGCGGTGGCACTGAATTCATATCTTGCAATCCGTTCTAGGTTTGACGTTTGAAGTGCTCTAGAAATAACTAAAGCCAGCAGCATTTATCTATAACAGAGTGTGTAACATGTTTCACTGGCTAGTGTATCTCAACAAAAAATCTCTGTTTTTACCTTTTGGTTTAGCAATAACGGGGGCTTTAGCAGCCACTGCTGAAGACGGCGGTGACTTGCTGGCGCCGAAGAGGTCCACACCTCCAAACATGGAGACGGCTCCAGCAGGCTTCTTAGGTTTAACTGGTTCTACTGGTTTAACTGGTTCTACCGGTTTAACAGGTTCGTCAGGCTTCACAGGTTCTTCAGGTTCACCCTCTTCGTCTGGTTTTGACGTTACTACAGGTTTGACCGGTTTTACTGGAAAAAAAAATGTTGATTCAATATGTCTGCTTACTGAACAATTTGGGAAAGAATATTATCGTATATGATGACCGGGCAACAAGAACTTTCTAGTTTCACGTTACTTTGAGTTTAGAGGCCCTGCGAAATCTTCATGCATCTCTTTATGAGTTTGTTTTTCGCTTGGAGAAACTAGTGGTTAGTTCACTCATTTCTACCTAATCAAACGAAGATTTTTGGAGCTACGCAATTTTTTCCCGCCCTCGGCAACGGTTGCGTGTTTTCCCGCGCCTTTAACCGGTCCGTTTTAAACTTGAGATCTGATTGGTTCACTACGCTGCTGTTAGCCAATACGATTACCTGTACAGATAGTGGATAATACACGACGCGAGAAGATAAGAATTTTATTTTCCATTGGCCCAGGATGAAGTTTCCTATAATTATTTTCAAGTGGTGTATTTTCCAGTAAGACACTAACGTCTGGAAAACCTCTCGTGAAAATATCTGAATCTAACGCAGATTATTTGAACTTTTAACTTGGATTGCTCGTAGTTCTTTACCCATGGAGACTAATTAACGATTATTGTACTCGGTTATCGCGAAATATCGTGATTTGATTTGATCTGCGAGACACTGACAAATCACGATATTTTGCGATAACCGAGTTCAATAATTGTTTTATCATTCGATCACCAAGTTTGTTTTCACATTGAAATCACTCTCTGGCAGCTCAAGGAAGCGACTCGCTATTTTTTTTTTTTACCTGAGAACGTGGTTACATGTACACGTGAGCAGAATGTTATTTGCGGCTAAACACATTTAGACGGTACTATGCATGAGCAGACCATTATTTCTAGGTCACGTGGTGAGCTCTCGGCCAATGAAATGGAAGAAAAATATGCATCGAACGATAAGGGCTATAACTTGCAATGAACACTATACAGGCGTTTTCTGGAATTCGCTAAGATTGGCTACACAATGTTCCGCGCGTACTTTTATAAACTTAATCACAAATCTTCAGCACCGACAAGTGGGTTTACTCTTACCTGTGGCTGGTTTGCTCGGTGTGGAAAAAAGATCATCTTCTGTTGAATCGCCAAACAAGTCTGAGCTTGGTTTGGCTTTGACGGGTGCGGCGGGAAATTTAATTTTCTTGGGTTTTGAAGAGAATAGTTCATCTTCTTCTTCTTCCTTTTCGTGATCGAACAATTCTGCTCCTTTCTTAGGCGCAGCTGGTTTGTCTTTTAAAATAAAAAAGGAACTCCCAAAGTCAAATAAAAAGTGACCCGCTCGAGTATAGATACAAAAAAAGTAACTATTGGAGAACGATATCATTTTAAGATATCACTGATGATCTAATTCTCCTAACTGATGCTGCAAAATTTGTAGGGTGACAAGTAAGGAGAGTTAACATCGTGATAACGAAGAAATGTTCATTTGTCATCAGCGTGGAACAAACAAAATATCTGAGTCGCCGACAGGATTGAACCCTTGACCTCCCAGATACCGGTTGGGCGCTCTAACCACTGAGCTAAGGAGAGACTCTCAGTGGGCTGGGCCATTTACTAGGTTCATATATTGACATGATGACATCAGGGTTTAACAGGCCAAAAAAACCCAGGCGCTAACTTTCTTCAAAGAGAGTTACATAGCTTTAAATTTCTACCAGCTCTTTCAAGGGAGATGGGAAAGAAGTAAATCTGTCTGTGACACAAGCTCCTGGGAGAAAATTCACGTTTTTCTGACAGGAATCGAACCCATGATCTTCTACGCATCAGTCGGGTACCCGATCACTGACCGACTGAACAGCTTAGCCACGACACAAAGTTCAAATACGACAAACGTCTCATATACTGTAAGGATAAATTTTGTCGACTAATGAGACTACATGACAAGCAGTCAGTAACAAAAGCGACTCTAGCTTACACTTCATTGTACCTTCTTCCTTTTTAACTGGTTCCTTCTTCTCTACATCACTCTTTTCTTCAGTAAATGAAGGCTTCTTCCCAGCAAACAAATCAACACCGCCAAACATGGGTACTCCTCCTACTGGTTTTCTCGTCTTGGGACTCTCTGCTATCACTTCCTTCTTCTCCTCGACCTTTGGTTGTTCCACTGATTTATCACCAAACAAGTCCTCTTCTTCATCACTGAAAAGACTTGGCTTTGGCGCTGCTG
>Ga0126338_10000275_pt1 | contig 25287 bp, 9 predicted proteins | sample OrbCmetagenome_2_FD_92529 | JGI IMG/M metagenome (GOLD analysis project Ga0126338, IMG submission 92529) | Coral microbial communities from Petempiche,Puerto Morelos, Mexico - Orbicella C C metagenome | ecosystem: Host-associated > Invertebrates > Cnidaria > Coral | place: Petempiche,Puerto... | reverse complement strand
TACCTACCTACATACCTACCTACATACCTACCTACATACCTACCTACATACCTACCTACATACCTACCTACATACCTACCTACATACCTACCTACATACCTACCTACATACCTACCTACATACCCACCTACATACCTACATACCTACCTACCTACCTACCTACATACATACATAAACTTTATTTAATCTCGAATTTCAGAGTAGCTTGACCAGCTAATTTTTCCGAGTAACAAAATATTTGATAACGAAAAATTAAAATAGAAATTGCTATTTACATACGGCTTTTCCTCTCATTTTAAGACTTCATTTACTTATCAAGGTGACTAATAACCCCACAAATCAAACAATGAGTATGAATTTTGGCCTGGTGTTTTCTTGCGTTTTCCCTTTTCCTAAAAAATATAACACTTTTATCAATTCGTGTTGGAAATCTGGTAGAAAACAACGCTTTTTTATCGCAACAACCGAAATAACTTGGATTCACACTATTTGTCAATTTTCGTATACATATGTTGATGTTGTGATCAAGACAAGGCAAAACACCTGTCGATGCTTTAAAACCATGTCATTCATTATTCAGAGAATAATTAGAAGAGAATTGAATTCCGTTTGAGCCAAGCTTTGACCTATTTATGTCGTTTTTGTAAAATTTATTTCTATGTGCAACACAACTCTTAAGTGATTATTATAGGTAGTGACGTAGCCAACAATGTTTCATATTATTATAAACCACCGTTTCACGTGAACTATTTCCTTCTTTGGCGTTTAAAACCGAACTTTTCTGCATCTTGGTGAGGTTATTTCTTGACGGGTATGAGTAAGAGAAACCCCTTTGCCTTAAATCTCTTAAGCTTTTTGTTTTCGTGATCTCAGTTTCTTGAGGGAATCGAAGTGAAATGGGAATCCGTTCTCGTGTCTACAAGTTAATTGCTGTTAATTGCGTATATTCATTTCATTCCCGGAACGTGCTTTAATTTGTTATCCCTTAAATGGTCGGTCTGTTCAGAAGGCGACAATTTTCATTCCTAATTTAATAAAAACCAAGACTGCAAATCAACCCTATTGGTCAACCAGCTGTCTTTGGAAAAAATGGTTTTTCCAAATATTTTAATCAATCTCTTTATGGTTTGTTTAGCTGCGGCATTGTGAACCTACCGGGAGTAGTCTGGCTCAGTTGTGAATTTATGCTGCGTTGATTAGTCCGGAATTACAGCAGGGCAGTGACGTGCTTGGAAAATAAGCATTCGGCATTGCACGCTGAGTTAAAGAATATCCATGAGCTAAGTCCAGCAACAATCACACGAACCGAGGCAGACGGAACAGAAAGTCTATCGGTAAGGCAAGGCTCTAAGGCTTGGCGTTTCTCCCTTTGAAGTTTATCAAAGATACTACATTCGTTGTTATAAGGAGTGGAAATTGCCGATAACAGTTTTGTTTCCCTGCGAGCTGGGTACATTATTTGCGCTAAATAATCTTTTCATTTCCAGCTAGTGAAAATGTACCCCTATTGAATTAAGTATTGTGTTTGTTTTGGTTTCCTAATACGGAAAATTCTTTGATGAGGGGTCAAACGAGTAGACGACAATTCTGAACAACTTAATAATATTTTCCCTATTGGTGCTCGGAAGATGCATCCAACTGTTTGCTGGCCAGTTTATTTCTCTAACACAGTGTATCGGGAAGTCCCAGTCATAGAAAGAAATCCAAACTGTCGATAGAAGGGTTCTTTTGAGGCTTCCATTTCACAACTGCTTTATAAGTTGTGTGCATAACTGCGATGAACAACCATATCTTCATATCATTCTCCGCAGTTCAAATATATCAACTTTCATATATTCTCTTGTAAAAGGGTTCTGGGTTGTTTGGCCATCCTTGTTGAGGCTGGTATACCCTGTGTGAATACATTTTGTTTTCTGTTTAAAATTATAAAAACGCTATTTAAGGACTTATTATAATCCCGATATAAAATCCTGATAATAAAGGATAGGCTTGCTTATTTTATGATGAATATTTCTGTATGGCAGTACAATATTGGAATATCTAGTGTAGATTTGAATATTGATGTTTGTTATAAAATATGCAAATCGTTTAAACGGAGTCTGAGACATCAAGAACTCAAAACGAATTTAAACATGCTTCATACTGTGTGATTTCTATATGTTTTCTTTTGTTGGTCCGCTAAAAGTGTGATAATTCATCGTCGGTCGTGCTGATAAGAACAGGCCGTGCTTGTAAAGTGTTGTACCCTGCGGACGGATCTTAAGTACTTGCTTAAAATGAATCATTTATCCTAAGAGACTGAGAAATGATCCATTGCCAAGACGATCTGTCAGAGGTTTATGATTTTGCAATAAGTAAATATAGAAGAAATTAAATCATATCTTCTGAGATGTAATATTTGCAAAGAATCGTGTTCATATTGTGGAAATATGGCGCAATATTGATCGATCTCCATTTCGGCTTTGTGCTAGGAGATCGCCATTTGAAACGAAACAATTATAAATCATTATATTCAGTGTGTATTATGCATTCAGGATGCCTTCAGAAAGAGGAATCAAACACGAATCTGAATAACAATGATTTCAGAATTTACGAAAATAGACATGCTAATAGGTTTTCACCTTTTCTCTTGAGGATTTCCACCTTTTCACTTGAAAGACGATTTGGACGCAATAGCTAAAATCACGCAAAAATACTCAGCAAGCATTTTGTTTTCTTTTTGGCGTTAGTTAAAGTTGGAAATTCGTGGAATAACTTGACATGGTCACGGCTTGCGAATAAAAATCGCGTTCAAGTTTATGAGGATAAATTCGACACTACACAATCGAGTTACACTGTTGCCATGACACTCATTACTTACAATAAGTTAATAATCGCAATCACTATCGATTGCCAGTTAAAAGGGAGTATATTGCCTGATCCAGAAATGGTTACTCAGGGCAGGTGTAGTGTTTTCTACAGTGTCGGTTTTTACATCGCTTTTTTGTGGACTGCGCATTTCTCGCTCGGTTGAATCATCCTGACGGATTCGCCTGCCAAACGATACAATTGGTAGGTAGCTGAAACAGTGATACTTTCGTTTGCCTTAAGGTCAAAATTTTCAGCGTAAGGTAAAAGTTAGACTGTGGTACTTGAACGGAAGCCTTGTTCATTATCTCCATCATAGACCACATGGCATTTTTTTCAACTTTTCCCACTCGCAGTGTTTATCTTTCGTGTTCTTCACTTTCAGTTACCTTTGGCATGAGAAATTCATTTGACGATTTCGTGAACGTTTTGCGCGTTGGTGGCGCGATTTTGTACTTTCGTATGAACCGATAACAGAACTGTCGAACAGATTTAGTCAAAGGCCAATTTGCCTTTTTACAGCGGGCTCTGTACAGGAAATGTTCTCTCAGTGTTAGGTCTACCTTCTCTTGGGTCTACCATAAACGTTTAGAGTTCGTGCAACTTCAAAGTCATATTTTATGTATCTAAAGATTCAGTCTTGTGCCACTGAATTGCTTTATGAAAAAGCTATGTATATCTCTCTTTATTCTCAGTTTTTTTTAATTTTACGAATTTTCACTACGAGCAACGACCTAAACAATACCGAAATTTACATGTTGCTCATGATTGGACCACGTTGTAATTGTAGGTTCGTAAACAGAACACGTTTGCCGCCGTCTTTAGCCTTACTATATTAAGAAGGGTTTGGGCTTTCTCTTTACGGGCTGACCAAGGAAACAAAGGTATTTATTTATTATTTATTTGCTTATTTATTTATGTGTTTGTTTAATTGAGGAAGAAAATAGGTTGTTTGGGAATGGAGAAAGCATGATATTTGAATTCTTCTTTGATTACACGCGTTTACCTTAACAAGCAGCTGGTTTAAATGCGGCGAGAATTGAATCTCTTCATGGTGAAAAAACTAGCTACTGTATCAAAAGTTGCTAGATTGTATTTGGTATGTTTGCAGTGTTTTCGTTAACAAGCAGCTAGTTTAAATACGGCGAGAATTAGGCTTCTTTAGAGTGAAAAAACTAGCTACGTTATCAAAGATGCTAGATTGTATTTGATATGCTTGTAGTGTTTACGTTAACAACTGAAACATCTGGTTAAAATGCGGCGAGAATGGATTCTCTTCTGGGTGGAAAACGGTACCTAGCTACCTTATCAGTCAAAAGTTGCTAGATCATTTTGATTGTTTATATATGGCGAGTTAAGTGTCAAAACCAAGTTGAGACATAAAATTCACAATAAATTAACGATCTTCCGATATTATGTAGTTGGTACCTCCCTGTGATCTTTTGACGGACAGTAACTGTGTTCCCCTCCAGGGTATATAGATCAACCCTAGACTCGGATTTCCACCGCTCGTTCTAGTCCGGTCTTGGTTCCTTCCGAGTTCGGGATAGGAACGCGAGCTCCTTTCTCGAACAGCGGCTGGTAATCGAGCCTAGATGAAGCCCCGAATCGTCCGCTTTGCTTACTTCGCTACGGCAGTCGATTTATCAGCTTTATCAAGGTCACGCTGATAAAAAGCTAAGAATTTCAAATGCCCGCCGACGCAGCCCGATAGTTTCTTTGGAAACTGTTAACTTTTTTATACAGATCATAGGCCAACCGTGATAAACGCCATTACCCGCTCACTAGGAATCTAAACCGCGGTAACCTTGGTGCGTAGATTGCGTTATCAAGAGACGAATAAAAAAAAAAAAATACAGTAAAATGGTAAACAAGAAAAATGTAGGTTTTTTAAAAGTAGCGAAGAAAATCGTCTCACCTTAACCCCAAACTGTTTGGACTGTGGTTGTGTTTGTTGTTGTTTTTTCTCGAGTTAGGGAGGAGTGGGCGAGGGGATTGGCAAGAATTTGAAGACAGTACGGTGTTCAGTCATTTTAAACCACGCTTGCATGTTGCCAAGGTCACAGTTTCCTCACTTTGTACATCTCAGTTGAGCGCACTAAAAGGCTGTCATAAAAAATTTTTATTCCCTGAAAAAACCTTTTAAGTGTGATGTGGGAGACAACAGACATGGCATCTCCTTCTGTGTTCGAGGACTAATTCACATGGAACAGCACGACGATAATATTCTAGACATTCACTTAATACGCCACTCTACGTTATCGATTGTGTTTTATCCTTCATTTTCGTTGATTTTAATAATTTATTAGGTATAGTCGTTTAATCATTTCCAGTTTAAAACGAACTTGCACAATTGTTTAAAACTGCCACAAACGGTACAGTGCCGCGGCGACATAAACATAAATATACAGTGGAACAAATAAGGGAATATTTATATTTTTTGCAGACAGCTGCAACTTGCGCCTATGACAATGCTACTTGAAAGAGCGAAATTACAAGAGTATTGTCACACATATACTTAGCAGATCTTTCCCATATTGTCAACAACATCATGAAGCAACATCCTGAAGCCACGTACCGATCGATCGCTCGGCTCAAGGCTACGCAGGAAATCATAAAGAGACAGGTCATATAGGTGTGACATGTAAGTGTAGTGAATCTGTGATCAAAATTTCAAATTTCGTCTTCATTTTCTTTTCTGTTCAGAAATTATGCTTACTAGCTGGCTTATTTGAAGAGCAATTTAGTTTCTCGGTCTTTGCTAATTATTTGCTGACACAAGCTTCAATGATGGCAAGTGCAGTTGGTTTTATCGTTGACACTTCCGCTATAGTGTATTATGTAGCGGAAGTGAATTGACCGTAAAATGTCAATGCTGTCACTAAAAAAAAAAAAAAAAGCTACTAACCCACAACGATGCGAAATCTTGAGATATCTTAGCTGATAAAGATGTTGCGACTCGTTGTTTTACAGTAGAAGAAAGCCGAACGAACGAAAGAACGTCAAAAGCTTGCGCAAGCTTGGTTTTGATATCAGAATCTTCAGTTCTTCGGATCGGAGAAGTTTATTTTCTTTAGGCCGCAACCGAAGTTGAGCCAAGAAATGGCGAAAGACGTTTCTTGTGTTCCTGAATTTCATGATAACCATTCACTACCGATTTTAAGCTATTTACGGATTGTCTACTTTATTTCCTTCTCCGTTTTGAAGTCGATATTCACAATTTTTTTTTTCACCCAAAACCTTTGGAGACCGTCACAGTTTCTGTACGGGAATCTCTAGATACTGTATACCATACTGTTGAAATAATTATTCATATTACAAGTGTCGTTGTCATTTAATTCAAATGCAGATTTGGAAAGTACGATAGTAATTTTAAGAAGGCGGTTTTTCCCCTGTTTTCTAGTGCAGAAAGAATTGTAGAGAGTGGGGGCGTATGGTCCATAAGTGGGGGATGTGTCTTGTTTAAAAATAATTCTTCCATTTCCGATGTTTTCAAGTTTCAACTGCGAGGTAGCTGTATAGAACTAAGTGATAACTATAAATATTGCAAAACAGCTCCTTGAATCTCAGTGAATAGTTATACGAGAAATTTAAAATGCGAAATAGTGACTTTGCACAAAGCAGAATATGTATACGAGAAGGAAGGAGTTAAGTGACTCAGTGTAAGTTATAATTCAGATTTTGGTCCTTAAAACCCTTTTAGCTGTAAACTGGGAGCACCCTAATGATGTCTCTTGAGATCTCCGTCAGGGGCACATCAAGTCAATATTTCCCAGCTGATGATTTGTTTTATTTTCTCCTCTCCTGTCTGCTTGGCAATCTATTGATGTTGTAATAAGAAATAAGATTTTGATCACTGCTGGAAATTGAAATTTATTAGGAGCGTTTTAAAACATGGAAGCTTCTTTCTTCGGCACAGGGCACGCACTATGAAACGTGTTCCATTAACCCTGACTTTGTAGGTTATCGGATTTTATGTTTTATCTGACTTTTTTGAATAATTTCAAGCATTAGATGACAATATTTTGTTTTTGGAGAGAGTATTTAGATTAGCCCATATCTCCCTTAGGCGTTGCATCAGTGAGAGATGCAAAACATGACCGTGTCGGTTTCTGTATAAATGTATCAAGTTAATGCTTTCGACTGTATTTTAATCAAAGAAGCCAAACCATTACCTTGTTACCCCTTAAGGGTTTTTTACGGATTCAAGTTTCAGCTTTGAAGGAAAAAAAAAGAGTTTTCGGTCAGCGTTCACTCGACAAGGACTTATGTGACTAGTCTTTAAATTTATTTCTTTAAATCAGTGTTTCAGTGGTGATAAGGTCTGTTGATAACGTTTGATCTGATGATGTTATTTATTTCGGACACGCAAACTTACTTTTACCATACGCTTTGCGTGGTCGCCAAGACGATAGAAACTTTTGCCTTAAGAATGCAAACATAAGTCACCAATATCTTATTCTTTGCAGAAAGAAGCTAAAGCATTGTAGGAAACCGCTTGAGATTATCACTGCTACCTTAATATGCCTGAATTTTACAAGGAGTCAGCTAACAACACGGATAGCGACAAAGCCGATGGGCTCGCAGCTGTGGAGATAATCCAGCTCGTGCTTTATTTCGCGATCATCATTGTAGGCTTGGTGGGCAACAGCATGATCATCGTCACCCTTCTTGGTCGACAAGCGCGCAGAGTCGGCGAATATCTCATCTTAAACTTGGCAGTGACGGATTTTGCCACTTGCGCCATAAGCATTCCATTCGACTTAGCAGAGCGCCTGTCGGGTGGCTTTCCTTTTGGTTCAATTCTCTGTTACATGGTCTACCCATTTCAGACCGTTTTAATGGCCGTCTCTGTCATCACTCTATTATCTATGAGCCTTGAACGACATCGAGTTGTTATGACCCCACTTCGCCCGCGCGTTCTTCCAAGAACCGCCAAGCTAGCCATCGGCGTTTCGTGGATTGTTCCCGCAGTGGTGATAATCCCTTACGTTCTGGTGCTGCGACTCGAGGGGAAACAATGCATGGAAAAATGGCCCGAGGACTGGTACGTTAAAGTTTTCACTCTAACCAACTTTGCAACGTTCTATGTAGTCCCTCTCACGGTCATCGCTTCCTCCTACATTCGCGCAGGGAGAAAAATTCGCAGAGAGCTGGACAAGCTGGAGCACGTGGTGGACTGTCATCGATCTCAAGTGCAATACACGAAGAAACGTACTCTGCAGAAGATGAGGATTACTAAAGTGTTCATTGTTGCAGTAGGAGCGTTTTTGATTTGCATGCTTCCAACACACGCCGCATGGATTTGGCACGATTTTGGAAAAGGCTGGAAAAGTGAATATTTCCAAGACGTTCTGATCTTCAGTAACATTCTAATGTACGCGAATAGCGCGTCGAATCCTTTCATTTTTGGCTCTTTAAGAAACTTTTCACTGTCAAACTGTCTGGGTTGCTGTTGGAAAGGTTCAGGCGAAGGTCGTAGAGTCGGTTGTGTTTACGAGCTTCGTATTGGCTCCTCGCATCTTCATGTCGGCAGAGAAATGGCATTGAGGGGACAGAACCAAGCTGTCGCATTGCTCAAAAAAGCGAACGCTCATCGAGTTAAGTCTGCGAGTGTATGAACCAGTAGCAATGGTAACTGTTTTGATTGAATTTCCCAAGTTTGCTTTGAATTTGCATTGCTGGGCTCTGAAACTACTTTTAACTGGAAACCTTCCCTCTCCACCGTATATTAAACGATCAGAGCACGAAACAGGCTGATATTTGGGACCAGTAATGGAACCTGTCAGATGTTAAACGAAAGCTAATCGTGACTTGTTTTCGGGCGTTTTCCCGCGCTTGTACCAGTGACATGTTTTGGATTCTAGTTTTGATTGATTCGTTGTATAATCTTCTTTTGTCAGTTAACTATCGGATTGGAAGGATGTGATTTTCCTGGCTTTTGTCTAAGGACAGTCATAGGAAAACTGCTATATGAACAAAGTCCGCAGTGAAAGAGTTTCATGTCGGCAGAAAAACAGGAGAACATGTAATTAGCATATTATAATTATCTTGATGATTGCCAATGTCTTTGTCGACCATTTCCCTCAACCTGCGATATTTAAATTTTAGATGATATTTTATCTTCATGGATGTAGCTTGTAACAGGCGAACCAAAGCACTTGCCTCGGTAAAAATTTAGACATTATATTTTAATTCAAGTTACCGCAAGAAATAATAAAATAAACTGTCAAAGAAACATTTTCTCTGATATTGCTTCGGTAAGAATTTTAGTCTGGCTGCTGGGCTGTGATCTTGACTTTTTTGTATTCTCGATTTAAAGTTTATGTAGAGTAGTGAAAGTTCCCTGTTCTTGTCGGCGTTGGCTGTTTATCTAAAGAAATCCTGTCCTGATATCTCTCCTCAAAATGCACAACCTAACTTTTAATTACAGCTGTAATTATCTTATTTGTTCATCTATATGTTTTTGTTTTTGTTTTTTTCTTCTCCTGGAAACTGGTTTAATATAATTAATTTGATTAAATTAAGTGTAAGACGATCGTCGGTGGACATTTCCGAGGAAACTTGGAAAGTTTCTTTGTGTTTCTTTGTGGTCATAGCTTTAAGGCCAGAAAAACTGACTCCTTTCTCGGTTTTAAAATGAAATAAATTCACAGCAGTTTACAGTAGAACCCCATTAATACGTTATTAACGGGGTAGAGTCAAATTTCATGACTGGTCTAAACTGAGTTATTTTGTGAGGAGAGAAAATCAGATAAGTTAGTATGTTTTACCTATTTGCTTTCGCTATCACAAAATATAGAAATCCAACGTAGATATATTAGTTTTAGTTCGTTGAGCGACCCAGGAACCTGTTATCACAATTTCTTAACAGATATATTGCAATTGTACTTCTAAACATCTGTTTGTTGATAAGCATCTGGAATGCAGATATAATTTAACAAAAATTGAATCTTCAATCAGTTCATACAATATTAACAATGGAAAGATGAACATAACTGGTTAGAAAGGCAGCATGAACGGTGCAAAATTATAAAGGAAGTTGGGATTTCAAAATGTGACCGTTGGCCGTATTAACGGAGTGGCTGCGTTAATGGTTTCTTTTTGATAAGAAAATGTATGGGCGATTCGCCGGGACAAAAAAAAGTGGCCGTAATAACGAGTTGAACGTAAGGCGGGGTTCCACTGTATTTTAAGGTAAATTCTAATATATATAATCAGAAAAACAACTGGCGCATCTGTAACTAACATTAAAAAAAGTAACTCAGTTGTTTCATTTATCTAGACCACGAGTAGTCCCTCTGTCGCTTAGTCCGTCGAGCGTGACGCGAAAGAAACCCGCGGGAAAAAATGGCCGCGCGAAATCCTCCTCGCTTCCCGGATTTCGCGCGGCCATTTTTTCTCGCGGACAGAGGGACTACTCGTAGTCTATATTTATCATATGACTGAGACAATTACGTCATTGTGATTGGCAGAGAACAGGCAAAGTTATCTGGCGATATTTGAAAATCCAGTATATTCAAAGAATTTTCAGACATCATTCGTATAGCTTGCATTCACTGCATACCATTACCTATTTGACAAAAGATAGAACAGCGGGTAAAAATGTAAAGGTCGGCGCTTATCTCCGGTTTCTGAAGCATAAAGCGACTAGGAGTATTTCTACTTCCCCCTGGATCGGATCCATTGCAGGGTTACCCCCAGCATTAAATTAGCCGGTGCCCATTTATACCCCTGGGTTGAGAGAGCCACTGTGGGAATAAAGTGTCTTGCCTAAGAACACAACGCGATGTCCCTGACCAAGGCTCGAATCCGGATCGCTCGATCGGGAGGCGAGTACACTAACCATAAGGCCATCGCGCCTCCACAGTGCAGCGGGTATAAGTTGGGAAAGGTGGTCGTGAGTTAGATAACTTGTCAACGTGTTATGAATCTTATTACAAACGTTCTGCATAAAAAAAAACGTTTTTTTTCTCAGTCAAAGAGGTCTATTAATCAGTTTACGCCTTTCTAGTGACAACATTAATTTGTAATTAATAAATTAAGAGTTTAGACTGTTTAGTACGAATCTCTGGTCTTTCGTTTGATTGGTAAATATATCTACTGTGTGCGTTCTCTGATTGGGTGAAAATTTGTTTATCAGAGTATCACATCATCTTATCAATGGGTGCGTGCCTTTGGGGTGATCTGGATCAGATCACTCAGATCATGGGGCATCAAAGGAATCGAAGAATCCTCTCTGGTCACTGATTCATCGGTTCCTTTGATGTACCATGATCTGAGTGATCTCGGATCACTGATCCTGACCCAGATCACCCCAAAGGAACGCACCCTGAGATAAAACATGGAATGTATAATTGTTTGCGCCTCATAAAATCGAGTCCTAGCATAAGACTGACAAAGAAGAGAGTCTTGTATTGTACTATCTGGGTCACAAGACACGCTAGTTAACTGAGATCAGTTTAAAACTGAGGAAAAACTCGCCGATGGCTCGAGTTTTCTTACCGCCATCAGTGTCTCTATCTACTTCATGCAGATCAACCTCTTGTGAACGTGGAAAGTAATTTCGTTTTGTCCCTCAGACTTTAAACCATTGATTCTAACTGAATGTTAACTTGTTTTTCTCTATGGCGGTTTCCTTTCTCTATTGGACTTGTACTTCGGTTTGATGTGCTGCCTGCAGGAGAAACCAAATTTCGGTTTACTGAAGAGTTCTTCTTCGTCTTCGTGCAGAAGCCACAAAACGGAAAAGTGCCACGTTTGAAATGACGTGGTGTCTGCTTTCGTGGCCGGTGAAGGCACCTGCAAGAACTGTATCTGCGACCAAGAGCGCCGAATATGTAAGGGTTGACAGCGCTATTGGCATAAACCATTACGTTAGCGAAAGTGAGTAATGTGTTGAAATGTTTCCATTTCTGACCATTTCCGAAGTCACTCCACATCCACATGACCTGGAAAGGCAATAAACACACGGCAAAAGCGACCACGGCCAAGACAAAAAACTTAACAATTCGAATATTTCGACGCGTACGGGACTTAGACAATCGGTTCTTATCTCTACTAGTTCCAACAAGTAGCTCCGCCTTGAGACTGTTGGCACGAAGTCTTACCCCCACACGAGCGTAGGCCGCTGTGATGACGCAGAGTGGGCTCAAATAGAGAATCAGGAACACGCATAGAGTGAAGGCTTCCGGGTACCTTGGATCGTTACCAGGCCAATTCTCCACGCACTCGCCGTCTTTCATCTTAAGCGCAACAGCATACGGCGATACTAATCCACCACTTATTGCCCAAACGAGAAATATTACCAGTTTTATAACTGTGCCGGTCATCTTGGGCTGGAGCGGGTAGAGTATAGCACGGTGGCGCTCCAACGCCATGCACAGCAATGTTGACACAGAAACGGCCATAAAAACTGTTTGTAAAGGATAAACGAGCCTGCACATCACCCGACCAAACGGCCAACCGCCTAGCACGAGTAGAGTGATGTCAAACGGTATACTTAGCGTGCAAGTCAACAGATCGACCGCTGCGAGATTTAAAATAAAATACTGGCTAGTTTTGCGGCTGCGCTTGAGAGCCAAGTTAATGATCAGCATCAAGTTTCCAATGGTACCAATGACGATAATAACAGAATAGCAAGTGATTTGAATCACTGTTAAGAGTTCCATCGACAGTTTCGTGTTTGTCGAGTCCGTGTCGTTGGAACTGTTCATCCGCTGACTTGCATTCCTTGAAGTGTTTACGTTGTCAACCTGAAAGGACGCCATCAGTTAAGTTTGTTCCAGTTTCCGCGTACTTTGTTTTATCATTATTTTCAGCATGTGGGTTCTAATTTGGTTTTCACCGTACAAAAGGCTTGTTGTTCCGCAGTGTCATTGCAATCCTTTGAATTGGGTTTACATTTGTCTTTCGTTAATCTCTCTCCTTTTTATTTGATCCAACCAAACCTCCAATCACTGAATAACTAGAACTTGTGTTGTCTCCGCCTTACTCCTTTTCAACTGGGCTTAACCTGCAAAACGTAAAGATTGTTTGAATCTCTACAAGACTGTACGGTTTGAAAGAGTCGCCATATGGGCTTTCGTGCACGAGGAGGGTTACAAGCTTCCAGACTTAAGTCGCTATTGACCCAACGTCAAGGTGTCAACCGATTTTTTAAAGCCGGTAGCACTTTGATAAAATGAAAAACAGGTGACCCCAAGGGAATATTATTTATACACAGCCATATTCTTCCAAACAAACTGCACATGAAGAAATACGATAAACACAGTTGAACACTGACAGACTAGCCTCAACCAGCTGGATAGTTTGTTGTCCCCGCTGTCAATGTTTCTATGTACAACAAGTCAAAGAGCCGATGTAGCAAATGTGAGATGTTTGCTTTGTTTGAATGAAACTAAGGTTGTGGATTAATTTACGTAGTGTCGAAAAGATTCTATTTTAACATTTATGCGTGGCTTGTATGTTAAATGGTACAACGCCAAAAAAAAAAAAAAGAAAATTTGGTTAGTCTCACGCGACATCTAAGAAAACATTTCAACTAAGGACACGGTTCGCGTTAACAGGAAAGCTATCGACCCCTTGGGTCACTTTATGGCATATGGCAATCGATCAAATTAAAAAAGATATATATGGCAATCCGAAATTGTTAACTCTATGTCTGGTGAAAAATCCCTATACCGCTGAGTAGTTTGAGGATTATTTTTTGTTGAGGTTTCAGAAATTTCAACGTCCTCTTTTCAAAGGATAGAAGAAGATGAAAACAACTTCTTTAAGGTTTCTCAGTGCAGAGATTGTATCTGATATTACATAGATTTCAGATAGAAATAAAACTCATAAGCCTCACTTACCCCGGCAGCGAGTCAATCATGGTATTTCATTTATACTTATACTCTAAACCTCTAAACCAGAGCAAATTAATTTACCTAGCCACTTAGCGTGTTTTAAACGTTTCAGATCCATAGAGATGCAGTGTCTAAATTGTACTCAAGACCGTCGGTGAACAGAGGTTCAAACAGCTTTCTGCGGCTCGAGTAGAAAACAAATTTCCCCAGCGAGGGCCTCCGGGATTTGGAACATGATCAGCATTCTCAAATTCATTTATTATTGATGATGCTATTAACCAATCAGAATTCTGTATTCAAGTCAGCTCGATTAGTTTAGGAACACGATGAAACACCTTTTATGCTGCACGTGTTTAATTTCAGTTAAAGCGTGTGCTCTATATTTCATAACCCGACAACACAATATAGTGTTTTAACAATTTTTTTTTGCTATGTACTTCAAACACACGTCACAATCCGGCGATGTTTAATTCAAGAAGTATTTCCCTTCTTGTTACTAAATTACAGGATATTGAAAGGTAGACTCCGAAACCTTTCTTCAATTTTACGATATACTGTGTTCTGTCTCTTTCCATTGTGCGTCAAAGATCTGGAGCTTCTGTTTTCTCATGTCATGGCCAGAGACAACAAAATTTCAGTTGCAGAAGTCGTATATCCTGGAAAACTTAACGCTGCCAAGAAACCAACTGGTTTTGCCAGTGTCATAAAGGGTCTGCCAGAGATTTCTAAATAAATCAACCGCCTGTGTAAACGGCCTTTGCTATGATATTTCAGGCTGCTTGAAAACAGTTAAAAATCAGAAATTATAGCACCATACAAAAACATGATCTTCATTTACCTAAACCAAAATGTAATATTAGTAAGAGAAAATTTTTACATTCAAGTTAGCGTTCTACAATTACAAAAGTGCTATCCTAAACAAACTCAACTGGATTAAGTTTCGCGAATTTCAGAAAAGGGGGGCCGTAGCCGTCTGGGTGAGGGCGCATCCTTTCGACAAAGCAACGTAGAGTGTGGAGGTATGCCCTCAGAGAATATTTGTGACTTTTAGTTCTGCGAGCTTCCATTTCCTGCTTTTAAGGGACATTCGTCACCAAAATATCATAGCTAAGAGTGACAGAAGAAAGGAATGGCTGCGGAGCCTCCCTGCCCCCTCTCCTTACTCCTCCTCCCCCCTTGATTTCTTCTACGACCTTCTACAGTAGCGAGGATTTTTTGTAGTAGTTGACTGGTGAGTTTCACTTGCTATTGTTCCTTTTGGTAAATATCGTTTATAATTTCGCCATTGCGAATTGATGTAAAATACTCCGGCCGCGCATAATTGATTTGAAGTTACAGGGCTATGTAAAGTGCTTGAGGTCTTGAGGTTGTGAGTGCAGAAGTTGTATGCATCAGGCGCAAAAACAGACGTTTTCTTGTCTTTCCTTGCTTGTATATATTTCTCATTTGATACTGGTACCACAACCCAAACGAAAAGTAACTTTGCTAAACAAAAGGTTTGATGAGCCGCACGATAACTTTGCTAAACTCACTGCTTATACATATTCATTCAACACTTGTTAACTCGGTCATTTCAGACAACCCTACACTCGATAACGCCTGCAGGCCCTTGCGATTGCAAAACAACAACGTGAAATTACGAAATTCTACGTTTTATGGAGAACCTGAACAACGAGAACGGCGATGTTCAATTTCTATATTCAACTGAGCACACTGTCTTTACAATTACAAACCATGATAGCTCTGACAGCGATAGACAAACAAGATAGCTTAAGATTCAACATTTCGAGATTTTGGAGTAAATTAATTCACTTTTTTAATTGCTTTTAATCGGCGCTATACTCGGTGTCGCTGTGTTGTTCGCTTCAAATCGCTAATCTGAAAGCTTGGATACCGATGGAAGGGATATCAACTTGTTTACGGAATGTCCATTAATCTGTACCTGTAATTTCATGTCGTGTTTCTTTTTGCGTAGTACGCACGATTACGTGCCGTTCTGTTAGTTAAACTTATTGATGTGATTGAAAATACTGCTTCAGTCCAGTGTTGCGATCAGTACAGTTCACTCTTTAAGGTTTTTGCAATCTGATCTTTTTTCTTTCCAGTTCCGAATTTTCGGTGGTTTCTTTCCGCTTTCAGCAGAGTTGCAATCTCAAGGTTCGTTATTGCTCGCGTTACAAGTTTAAACTTCTTACCTTGATTTGAAATTTCCCGTTCATTGCACGCTTTTATAGTAGCACAACTTTGGTCTTAGTGAAAGACGAAGTTTTTTATATTAGACTGAGGACGATTAGGATATCGGAAATAAAAGGCAGTCCTCGAACTTTCTCCAATCACGACACTTACCGCGAGCACAACATACGTTAACAAAATTGCGAAAATCACGTGGGATAGACCAATCGTTACGTGATCCGTCATGCGTGGTGCGTTTCTCTGAGTACGTGATGTGTGGTCAATATTTCTTCTTTACGCCTTTTTCAGTGCGTGGCGATCGAGATAGCAGGTTGGGAAACTTCTGACTGATCAAGTAGTTTTAATAATTTTATGACCGTCCTCAATTTCCTTTTGTTTAATGAAAATACGTATACAGGAAAACAAAATTACTGTGTATATCCTAAAAATTAGTCAATTGTGAATATATTCTTTCCTAAGGATAAGACAAAAGAGGATCCAATTCATAGAAATTCTATTAACATGTAACAGACGCATGTGCTTTTGTATGCAGGGGTTAAAATTTTAGGAGCATTTTGTAAATTTTACCCAAATCGTGAGAATTAAAAAAAAAAATTTATACTGTCGAAACTCAACGAGAGCAAAGGAAAAATTTAAAGTCGCTTTTACGAACACATAAACAATCGACAAGTATTTAGTTATATATAATGATTGTTAATGAATTTCCAAGGTGGTAATATCTATATTACATGTTCAGAACGTCTAATCACAGGTAGATTTTATAGCTAGGCGAAACTTAAAACCAATATATATCCTCCAGCGAAGATAGCCATACAAAATAAAAGCTTGGAGAAAACAATATCTCCGACGTTTAAAACTTGACTGTTATATCCTGAAAAGTGCTTTGAAAATATGTAAATGCATGGTAAGTTTTACTGAACAGGCGATACCGCAAGATATCACACCCAGAAAGAGAGAAATTTCACTTGGTATTTCTAAAGTAGTAATACTGATGCACCTGTGAATCCAATAGCAAGGGACCAAATAGAAAACGCTATTCTTAACGTTTACGTGGCCAGCTGTCGAATCGTAGTGTAAGGCGAAATAGTAAGGTGGTCATTGTACATGATTAGCTCAGATGTTCTCGGCCTCAATGCACGTACCGGTTCTTTCTGTAAATATACAATTGGATACGACCACGCGCGAAAAAAGAGCAAGCTGGTAATTTACTGTGATTCTGTGCATTTGTTCAACAAGTAGGCACGCTTAAAGCTGGGTTATATTAAGTTTATTTTGCAGGTCACGTCTGCCATATTTATGAGAGTAATAAATATACGTTTTGAAAGACAGCTCATTTGAAATTACTAACTTTGTTACAACAAAAGCGTGATCTGTCAACTTAAGCTATAAGTGACCCATTGCTGCGACGTAGTGAATAAAAATACTGAATTTGATATTATGTAACTTAGGGATGATTCTCATCGTGGCAGTGGTATCGACACTGATGTAAATCAATCGCCAAGCGCCATAGAACTGCGAACTATTTGTCGTCGATTAGTTGCGTTTGAAAGCGTTTTCCTCCTCAAATTAGTCAAATGTTCTTTTACAATTGTGTTGCCTCTCATCGTTGCAGCTGAATAAGTTCACACAATACGAGCGAAGAGAACTGGTTTACTTAAAGCAAAATTGAAAAAAAAAAAAAAGGTTTGAAGTTAGATGCAGCACAATTTTAATAATACTTCTAATTCATTAGCAGTCAAATCGACATCTACAAATTCGCACTTCCTGCTTAAAAGAAATCACGATCAACTTTACTTTTGCATTTTCTGAGCGATCAGTATTTCATCATTTCAACGTACCGTGTTATATTTTTAAAACCTAGAGATTGGACAGTAAAAATTTCTACACAAGTCTACTGTGCTTCAATCAAAAACGTCAATTATTCTAAATGAATATTTTCAGCTACACCTGTGTGCTTAGTTACTTGAAATACAAGTCGCCATGAAACACACTTAGCCTCTCCGAGCTTAAACCAAAGTAAAACACGTAATTTAAATTCAAACTCGTATCACTATTCAGGATACGACACAGACCACATTGCTTCAAGACTGCGTGGAAACACTTACTTCATACTTGGCTTCAGGCAGTGATTCGTGTACAGAGTGCATGAAAGGCAGACAGCTGCAGCGTTTGTTATTGAAGCCGCGTATTTTTGTGATCAGCGAACATCTCCTAGCTTGTATAGTTATTGTCAATCCACTTTACGTTTAACTGATGTCATGTGCCCGTCCTGCATGTGACATGAGTCTAGTCTTGATTTCACTCCAGATCTATCCTAGATTCCGTTTTTCTTTTGTCTTAAAAAAACGGTTCGACAGTGGTCGCGTCTGACTGTGGCATACTGGTGAACAAAGGTCGTCGAGAAAAATATAATTTCTTTTTGCAAACCATAAACGACACGACCCAGTGGTTGTCTGGGAAACGAGTGAGCCTTGCACTTGCGTCCTAAGATACCGTGCAAGTGCGTTAAAGCACTAACGAGATCAGCAATCAGTCAGAGTCTCCGAGCCTAAAGGTCTTTCTTGCCTTACTGGAAAATAAAATCAAATGTGAAAGACAAATGGCCAAAACTCAAACTGCAGAAAATACGAAGCTAAGTGGACCACTCTGCATTTGCGATGCGTAAAGTATTTTTCCTTTTCTACCTTCTTTGTTTATGTATATTGCCAACCCTATTTCCATCTTCCAATAATGAAAGCTACGGTGTCATATTTCTCTATTTTTCCGAGTTCTTTGTACTTTTTCTATATATATATATATATATATATTGTTTTTGTGTAGTGTATCCTTGAATCTTCAGCGATATAAATGTAATTCTGAAATTAACGTTAGTTTTTTGTGTTAGTAGAGTGCGAGTGAGTTACGTTTTATAAATTATTTCTTGGTCTGTACTTCAAAAAGGTGTACGTAGAAGTTTAATTTGCAAGTAGTTTCAGCTGTGTTTTGTTGTGTGTTAATAATAATAATAATAATAATAATAATAATAATAAAAAAAACTAACGAGATCAGTACCGTGCTGTGATCATTTCAAGAGAAGCACTATCATGACCGCGACTTCCACAAGTCAGAACCTTAAAAGACATATTTCATTGATGGAAACTTAAAAATAATGGTCTGGTTTTGTTGAAAATTACCATGTAAGTGCACTGAGGTAATAAAGGAGTGATACAATGGAGTACGCATGCACAAGGTGTTGATAAGAAATTGAAATAGTCTGGAAGGCGTATTTATTACAATTTAATGACAACTAACAGTGCCATAAGGATGGTCCGTAAAAGAGTCAAAGACCCCATATTCAGACAGACTACCTAAAAAATATGTACACACAGATTAAAACAACAAGAATTTTTAAAGTAGCTAAAGGATAACTCTGAAATCTAATTTTGCGTTATAAAATATATTAAAAAATATATATTAAAATAAATATAAATTTATCTCTACAAGCCAAGCAGTTCAGTTGGTGTTGATTAAGAAGGTTCCTTACACCACGCTTAAAACTTGAAATACCAGGCGTTGATCTAACTATAAGTGGAAGCGAATTCCACATGTCACAATACGATTTGTTCTTGTTAAAGTAAGTCTATCTTTCTGTCTCAATTCCTAGCAGTATCAGAGTTAAATTGAACACATGAAGAGATATTTATACTGATATAACCATTCAAAACTATATAAAAAAATAACAATAATAACACGTCAAGAAGAAATCGTGTATTCTCGCTAGGGGCAGTAGATTAAGCTTAAAGTTACGAGAGTGTCATAGTAGTCTTCAAAAATGTTCAAATGTTGTTGCTTATAGTGGACAATGCGCGTAGCTACACCTAACTAGGTCTGAGGCATGCCACTTAAACTGAAAGAGAGATATTTCAAGTAAACGTAATTGGCCTAAAACTCCCAACTGGCGGGAGGCAGACCAGTTGACTATTTACAAGCATGACCGAGGAGTTGAACTGGGGTTTAGTTGAACTAATCAGGTCTACCTGGCTTGTTTAGCAATTCACTTTTAAAATATCTTCAGCTTGGTGTTCTAGGAGGACCTCGTGTATGAGCGAAGGAACTCACTCGTAATATAGGACTACTGTTACCAAATTTGCAGCAATATGTCCCTTCGCATGCCACGAGGAAAAAATGCTTATAGACACTTGTTCAGTCTCCTGTAATTCCATAAGATCGTATCGTTTGTGTTGTATGTGATATATCAAACACGAAAGACCGTGTTTGACCACATTTCCAAACACCGAGAAGAGAGTTGAAAATACGACGCGCAGCGGAGTATTTTTGACGAACTTCGAGTTGTTTGGAAATGTAGTCAAACACGGTCTTTCGTGTTTGATATAACACACATCTTCTCGATCGAAACTAAAACTAAGGAGAAAACGGAGAAATAAAATCTTAAAAATGTATGCTAATTAAGATCAGATATCAAAACACCGTCACGGTTATGATCTCCATTGTTTGAACTTGATGAATTATTAATGAGTTTGAGAAGATATTTTACAATCGGCTAAATACTGCCGAGTGGTCAACTGAAGCAGTACTTTGTCTGGCTTGCAGATGAGCTTATGTTCTCGTCTTATCCGCCGCTTGGCATAGCAAGTCAATAACCTTTGGGTTGCTCGTTGTGTGGGATTTTGTAGTTTCATATTTTATAGATTTCATGGCACAGACCTTTGGCATTTGGTGTCAAAGGTTAAAAGACCTTAGCTGCCAGGGGTGCTCCATTTTGGGAGGGAGGAAATGCAGCCCGGTTCTCAAATTCAGACACTATTTCAAGAAATAACTTGAAATATCAATCTCTGAACTAATTTCAGACCAAGACAGCTGCTAAGCCATACTCGCTGGAGTGATAGCACCTGTAAAGCTAGTGTGCTTATAGAGGACCGTGAGAGAGTGAATGGGTAGACTGTGTAATGTTTTGGCGAAGAGCTCGCGGAAATGGGTTTGCGGGTAATTTAAGAAAATTTGTAAGTTTATTGGTGTGTCGAGGTGCATACGTCGCTTACAGTAGACATCAAGAGACAGATCATAATCTCTTGTAGACAAAGAAAGTTCGCAGAATGAAGATCAATCGCAATTTGACGCCCACGTGTCATTCATTAATTAGATTAACGCGTCGTCATTGTAAGACTGGAATTAGAAAGAATTCCGTGACGAGAGGGAAACCTTTACCTTGGAAGAACACTTCAAGAGATGAGAATAAAAGTAGGTCTTAATGGGAGAATTGGTTCCGCGCTATTTGAATGCCTGATGACTAATATTAAATTTACAATGTAAACATTCATTCGTCTGTCTGTACAGCACGAAACTCTAACGACCTACAGGTAATGAATGGACAAAGTTGCGACGTGCTCAATCCACACCTTTCTACGGACACTGATTATCAAAACTTTATTCGATGAGCTTGCTGATATGATCTTAGTAAAACGCCGAGGAGAATAAATGATAAAATTCAGTGCTTTTGACACGAATCTTACTAGCAAACACTGAGTCCCACGTAGTCTGGCGATTGCTGATTCGTCGCAAGAATCATGTTCTTTTTTGTCATTTACACTATGATTCACTATGACACTTTGTCGACTCATTTCGTGTTTGTCCAGCGAATCATGCAGAGCACATAAGCCACTATTATGGTGTTACAGGGTGCAGCGAGAAGACTTAACATCACTTCTAGGAATTGAAAACAACAAAGAAACAAACTCAATCTAGAGGAAAACATATACTCAAGTGTTGTGTTCCTTGCCGATTAGTGCAAGTTTTGAGAAGAAATGCACCAATATTCTGCTTTTCTGTAGAGTTTTTTCTAGGTCGGGAAGATTGTTTTCTGTCAGGAAGAACATATGTTTGCTTGAGGTTAGTTCTACCCTGGTTTGCTTGGGTTTAGTTCCACTGACTCGGGTTTGCTTGCATCTCTACTTATGTGCTACAAACGGACGTGCCAACGAGCGAATGTAACCTGATATTTTTGTTTTTGTAACAAACGTTTGCAATTTGATACTTTGGGTTTTCCTGCAAGCAAACGTGACAGGATACTTGTCTTCATGAATTTGATTGATAATGGAGACTGAGGACCAAACTGCTGCGGACTTGTTTTAACCTTTGGCTCACACAAACCCAACTCGTCCACTTGAAGATCTATTTATTGGCTCAAATCCTAACCTTTTATGCCTAACATTCTACGTCCCTTATAGAAACGTGGATCGAATCGATCTTCACTGCCCCCTAATACTCAACAAACAGTCTGAATATGTCGATTTTTTGACATCCACATTAAACCCGCGTGTGATCACGTTTTACCACGAGGTGGATGGATACAGGAGATAGAGGATAGGTAATTATTATTATGAATAGTCGAAAAGTCCATTTAACCAATCACGAAACGATAACAATAGACTGGGATTATCAGCATCGTGAATATTATAATTGCCAGAACTAACAGAGTAACATACAGATATGAATTGCTTTGACGCTCGTGAAGATAATACCGTTTTGTTAATTTTTTTTCGTTCAGCCAAGAAAATTGGACGAATTTCTGATTTGCCTTTATTATCAGTTTGTCAGTGTCGAACATTTTCGCTGAGCTTGGCCCTCAAGCTCTGCAAGATACTTGTTATATTAACAGTGAGTCAAAGAACCTATCAATTTATTCATAAAAGCTGATTTTACTGCGTAAAAGACCACTAAAACGTCTCCTTGGCATATTTAGTACTGTAATAACCATCCATAGCAACCAAAGCTAATGTTACATTCAGTGTACCTTAGCGTGCTTCGTAATCCCAATGATGCGCGTTCGGCATTTCCACTGGCAATGATGTTATAAAACAATTAATTCATGTTTTAGCGTTCATCATTGGGTTATGATGTATTTGGGAAGTTTGGAGAGCATGCTAGAAGCTGAAGTTGCTCTCGGCTCCGCCTGGAGCAATTCCTACGTTTCTTTCCTGCTCTCCAAACTTGTCCCGTGCATCTTAACTCGATTATACGCGCTAAAGCACGAATCAATTGTTCATTAAGTTTAATTTGAGAGGCTCTTTCTACAATTCGTTCATTTGGCCTTGGTTCAAGGAAAACATAACTGAATCTGAGTGATGCCCTCAGCTTTTTTCAGGACATGCAAAAGACTTTTCAGCTATAGCTATCCAGTTAGCATGAATGACCACACGAGAAGACGGCATTATTACTTAGTAATTATATAAGCAGAAAAGTTAAATGCAAACGTGCGAGCGGATTTTCTTTAACAGAATATTGTTTGAAAGTAATTTTCTTTTATCCACTCATTCGCGACACTCCTAATCATCCTAACTATCCTCTTTTCTTTGTGGTTTGTTATCTACTTGTCAAGCAGTTTCCGTCGGTCTGAAGATTACTTTTTGACATCGTCAAATAGAATGACACAATTGGGAAGAGCCTTAGGACTTCACTTCCATGTTTTTGTCAACTAACCACTTGGGTTTCTATGTAAACTGTTCCGCTGGACAAAAAAGGTTTCAGCAGGCGAGAACCTGAAGGCGAAGTAAAGCCTAACTCTAGTTAATTGAGTTGCTAAATATATCTTTGACGCTAAGAGTTGTTAATTATTTAAACATAATACACTGAGTTGGCTAGTTAAGGCTTCGCACGATATGTCTCTCAATTTCATTTCTTGGTGGTAATCAATAAAGGCTGTGAAGTGTTTCATCAGCTTCGCACGTCCCCTCAAAATCATTTTGCGACTGAAAATGGGGCCAGTTAAAAAACGGAAGGGTACGCTACAAGAACCGTACATTTTGGAGCGCAATGGTTATTTTTTCGGTAAAATTTTCAAGTGACTAGCTTCTCCAGTACCTGAAGGTCTAACGAAACAAAGCGGTTGATATGTTCCTGAAACGATGCAAACAGCTACAGAATTAATGTTTACATAACCACCAACGACTTGCAGACTTACCGAGGAAATGAAACAGAGTCCCATGCGGCGTTTGGGAAATTGAGGACCATTTACATGTGTCCACGACACATGAGTTCATAATTTCACTCCTTTAAGCATGTTCAGGGTTAAACGCGGGAGTTCTCAAAAAGAAATTTCGTGGAAAGTAATTTCCATGTAAATTTAAATTTAACTATACACCGTGTAACGCGAGCCTACAGTGTACTTATATTTTCATTTCAGTGCCTGTCAGATTATCTGCCTCTCGTTTAATCAGTGATTACGTGTTTGCTTTGAAAAATGAAAAGCTTCAAAATGTCAAAGCAGATCCACACCCTTTAAAGAAAACTCAAACAATTTTTACATCTTCATTTGCGGTTACTGCTCATTTTTTTTCTTAACTTTATAATCTAACTGTGTTGAGTTTAAAACCTATGTAGAAGACATTTTGTTGTGATCATTTATAAGCAGATATAGCTTTGTTTTCGACGAAAAAATGTAAGTCGATTTCATCATAAAAATAATCTTTGCACTTACAGACACACTGAGCACGAATAACATTAACCATACCTTTGCAGAGGTCTGAAAAAAAGAGCTGCCTTTTAAATACTCTTCGGGTCGAAAAAACTGTGATAATCAGTTGACGATCTAGTTGAATGCATGCTTGCAAGTACCGGTTGCAGGCCTCCTTAGCTTGTTATCAAGGAGACTCAGCCGGTTATCAGTCAGTCAGCGGATAGTCAGACATGGCTAGTTATTAGAGAACCAATAAATATGCAAATAGAAAAACTAAATGAACCCCTGAAGTCTAAATCTAGAAAGGTCTTACATAGTTTTATTGTTGGTGATTTAACAGATATAAACCTTTTAGAGATACTGCAACGAGTGAATCACAGGACGCTGAAATCCGATGACAGTTTTCTTTCGGCAAGCAAACACAATGCGATTTACATATTGTGGCATGAAATTCGAAACTTATATTTTGCCTGACAAGATGTTGCTCATTAAAATATCAAAACTTCGTTTTGGTGATATATCAGTAAAGTGCTGATTTCTAGAACCTCCGATAACTCGAACCAAAAGCGGTTTCCTCGAATTTGCTTCACTGTTATTTACTCCCGACATCTGGACCTCTAGAATTCTCAACCAAGCTTTGTTTCCCTTGGCAGTTTAAGAAATGGGCATTCTACTGTAGATTTTATCTCACAGTCTTTGATACGTAGCACACACGTCACAGGATTGAATACAACTATTCAAACTTATTCCCCTTTTTTGCGACTTGTACAAGCTAAGTCATCTTTGTAGGGATAAATTACAATTTGCATCTTCTGTAATATTCGCACTACACCTTTTGCTGTTCATTTACAGAAAATAAACATTCATTTGTGTCCAAATTTCTTTCATTATGGTCATTAAACTCTCATTAACACCAATATGACCTTCATTTGCGCGTAAGGAACGTTC
>Ga0126338_10000273_pt1 | contig 25334 bp, 14 predicted proteins | sample OrbCmetagenome_2_FD_92529 | JGI IMG/M metagenome (GOLD analysis project Ga0126338, IMG submission 92529) | Coral microbial communities from Petempiche,Puerto Morelos, Mexico - Orbicella C C metagenome | ecosystem: Host-associated > Invertebrates > Cnidaria > Coral | place: Petempiche,Puerto... | reverse complement strand
TCCGCAAAAAAGGGGGACAAATTAAATAAAAATCTTGCCCGGGGGTTATTTTTTTAAGAACAACCCCTGTCGCCCCCCCCCCCCCCCCCCAAAAAAAAAATATGCCCCTGGAGAATGATCTACAAGTACACTAAATAAACTATTGTTCCAAACAAACACCAGGTGTGTACAAAAAATACTCATTAGTCAATTTTCCAGCCAATGCAAGACACTACACACATAATGTAAAATGACATTTTTGTCAAAATAATGTCAGGTGAGGGAAGAACTGACCACACACCAAAAGGCATTGTTTCTATACACTCAGAATAAACCACAGATAAATCATTGGTATTTAATGTAGTCCAAAATAGAGTATAATAAAAAACTTTTCACTGTGGGTATTGTAAAATTGAAATTACACTGCATGTTTCACAAACTACATACCATTTGACACAAATGTGAAGCACTCTTCCTTTGTCATGCCAGGTTTGAAAGTAGCATCACAATGGCCATAGATATAGGTACTTCCAGATCCTGAAAATGAGTAACAAACACAAACACAATGTAACACTGGATGTTGCTCTTTATAACAGAAGCTATGACCGATCACAGTTCAAATTATTCAAATGGAAAGTTCCACTATAAACGTAGATGAAAAGGCTTCCAGCATGCATTTCATTTCTTACACAAAATGAATTTAAAAGGAAAATTATCTTCCTAACAAAAGTAAACTAATCTGAAAAAGGAAATCTTTTACTGGTTTAAATACCTCCTATTGCAAATGGCTGCCTCACACACATTCCACCCAGAGGAATTAAAAACACCTGAAATGAAGGGTATCAAATGCATACATGTATAAGATTTTATGTGTATAAGATTTTATGTGTACAAATAAGTCAGTGGAATCAATTTTATCATAAATATGATGAAACTACAAGTAGGTTTTAGAAACCTCATGTTCCCAAGATATTAACTCCTTCTACATCTTCCCTCAAAATAAAAATTAACAGAAAAAGTCATCCATTTTAAACAACCCTAATTTAAGAATCTGCGTTGCTTTTGGCATTCTTTTTCTGGTATTATTATTTCTTTCTCAACCATTTTTTCGAAGTTTCCTTCAATTTACAGATAACATAGTCCTTCAAAATACAGATTACTAAGTATGTTGTCAATATGAGAGCACTACACCTGTCCTCCTTGTCGTTTGTCCCAGCCTGCACAGATAATTCCAGCAGTCAATTGATCACGGTTTGCATAGCAAATCTCACGAAAGACATTTGCTACTGTTTTCACGAGTGGCTGCTCTCCCATTTCAATGCTGAGAAGATGCACAAGAAAATGTGAGAATTTTACAATATGACCTGTTGATTGCACTTGTTATCTTACCACCCTTCTGGTCATTGGGTGATTCCAGAAAATATCCATACAGTATACCTATATCACTGGCAGGTTTTTAGAATTCAAAGGGCAGGAGAGGTTCTTTGACCTGGAAATCCAAAGGTATGGGGGTACTTACAATTGGAATTCCGAAGGCATTGGGGGGTTCTAGAGAGGAAAGAAAAGAGTGTGAATACATAATCAAACTGATGACACTGCCAATGACCCCAGAAAGCAAGATACAAGACAAGTGTAGATCAGTCACGCATGTGTTTGCATTCATTCATTCGAAAACCTATAAAATCTGGGTTTTACATTTGGCTTCAGAGGGCTTAAAGGTGATGAATTTCTTGTCAAATTAATCGTTTGCAATGAATGCCGACCTGCTAAGTTGGTTTACTATGCGCGAGCAATTCATATTCATGAAGAAACTGCTGTAATGGTGTCTGATGGAGTGAATGTGGTTCGTAATATCAGAGGTAAATAATTTGCAGGATTTGCCACGCATTTTCTAATTTCTGTAGTAACTAACACACAAAACAATTGAAATTTTAATTTATTTCTTCACTAGTTTAGTCAAACACTAGTTGCAAAATTGCAACGAGGAGGAAGTTTTAGTCACCGAACATTTAGTCACAAATGCATGCGATCGTATCAGTCACAATTTTGCGCCCTGTAGACAGTTGTTTGACTGAAAATCATTAGCAAAAACTTCTGGGCAGATGTAAAAGCGTAAAATCTCTCTCATTAGAAATCGTAAGGAGTCAAACAAGGAATTCCAGATGGTTGAGGTAAAATATGGAAATCCAGAAGAGAGGGGGGTTAATGATTTTAGAATTCTGAGGGCATGGAGGTAGAGCATTTTGGAATTTCCGAACGCAAGGAGGGTTAAAATGTTCATGCCACCCATGGTATGATATGGATACTCTCTGAAATCACCCAATAAAATAACAGGTATAAAAATCAAAAGTAATTCCATATGATAATCAGAGTATTTGCACTTGATTTATTTTCAATTCCTTTATTTTAATTAACGCTGACCTATTGTTGAAAGCCCTTCCTATTCCCCCTGGTTTCTAAAAATAACAGAGTTCAACTGTAAGTACAAAGTTAATACCTGTGAAAGTTCAAATGATATTTAGCAGCATCTGCTATGGCTTGAGTAGCAGCGGCAGATCCTGATCGGCAGCAAAACACTCTGTCTGTTACTGGAGTCAGCTTGTCTGTCACACGGTTGGCAATGTAAGCCCTAGTAAGTCAAACATCACACAGCTTTTTAGAGTTATAACACCACAAACATATCCCCACTCTATTATATCTAACATGCTTACTCAGATGATTGAAATTGGCACCCTTCTTTCAAAAAGCACCCATTCAATTAGACAGTCCCCCTTCCCACTAGCCAAAGGTAAGCACGGCTATTCTAATAATGTAGCCATCCTCCATAATTTGAGCCTAGAATACCAAATATCATTCAGTTTTGAGTTGAGAAAGAAATCCTTCTTTGGCTAGTCTAATCCTACAGGAGCAGATGTAAACAAGTTCACATTCTTTAGTTTGTGCACTTTTTCAGGGACGCAAAATGACAGGGAAGAAGATAAAGGTAATGGTAAGAGTAACAAAATAGTATCTGGTCCCAAACAAGTGCCCTTTCTCCAACAAGTACCCTCCCTTGAGGCTGCAAAATTTGGTCAAATTTCCAAGGTAGCAGTAATTGCATTTATTAAAACTTGACCAAAAATTCACATGAATGTGTGACGTGCTATAAGAGATGGCCTACATGAGATGTCAAACTTTTATATGAATACCGCTTGCAAGCTGATTTAAGCTACACTTTCCCACAGTTCAAACGATTTATCTGAAGAAGACAATAATAATGAGTCAAGTAACTAAACCAAATCCACTTACCCTGTCGTAGTGCGTGAGTCAGCGCCAATAACCACGCCGCCATCGAACTCTACCGCCATTATTGTAGTCTAAGAACACACCATAAATTAGATTCTATTCATACGGGAAAAACCTGAAGACAAAAAAGAAAAGCTTTTACTTACTCCTGTACGATGTTCTGCTCTTAACCAGTCTGGATAGTCGTCAGATGCCATGGTTTGTTCACCATGACTTAGCATTCCTCCTTGTTGAACAGCCGCCATGATGGTTTTTTGCTACCTCGTTCTCGTGCTTTCTTACGTTCAGGTCTATTAGAGTCCAGTTCTCCTCCAAATGCCTCACCAGCGAGCTCCCGAGTAAGCCTTTGGAAAATGCACTGGACAACTGAGAGACGAGAACATCAGAGTTAACACGGTATAGCTGTGACTGGCTTGCCTAAGACAGGAAACTGTACTTTTTCTTCGATCGCCCAGATGCCGGAGTCACTTTAATTTTTTTACAAAATAACATGGAATAAAATAGAGGTATAACGATACATGTGGTCCTACTAGCTTTTAATGTTTTAATGCGGCCAAAAGAAGCATTACAATATAAACCTTTGGTGGCATTAGAAGTTAATAATGCAGTATTAACTTCTGGGCCTAGTTGTTCAAAGTGTGGAGAGTTTTTCTGATCGTCATCCCACGGACTAGGTTAGTTACTTTAACTTTACCTTTTAACTTTTGTTTTATTTTATTTTGACCACGTGGACATAGCAATAGAATAATAATACAGATGATGCTTTATACATAGATATTTATAAAAGGCAAAAAGTAAAACAAACAAACAAAACAATGACAATAATAATAATAGCAATAACTTTATTTCTCTGTATGTCAAGTAAGAAAAGACTAGCAGGAAGATCAAACCTTCTTCTATTACTTTTTATAAAATATAAGAAGTACTATTTACTGAATAGAACAAAACACATGACAATAATTAAACTTTAGCAACGCTATATACTTGTTCAAACAAACTGCGTAATGAACCTGAAATTCCCACGACTTGACACTGACATCTTCGTCAAATATTCATTGTGCTGATAATTACTCCAGGCAGCTGCTCGCAAAAGCGATGTACAACTCTGATTAAAATGAACATGTTATGGGTCCCTCGTAACCTTATCTGTGACTTTCCAAGCCAAACCACTGATCCACTGACTTTACAAGCTAATTGGTAAGCCAATTGATGTTTTTATTTATTAATTATCGACACACCCAAGCTCAGTGGCGAAGGATGAAACTCTGGTGTATTGATTCACACGAAAAGAAGGGCCATGCTACAATGAGAATTAAATTATTTTAGGCAGTCCATAAGCTAGGCTCTGGACTCATCTGGTTACGGCAGAAACCGTCTTCTTTAACCTGCTGTTCGTCATAGCAAGTTCGAAACTGTGAATCAGTTTAACCGAGGCTAAATTAGAACCTCAGTTATCCACAGAGACTCTCCCAAGCTCAGCTGACTTACAAGTTTTTTCGTGAATTATTTTACTGATTTAACAAGATTCATGACTTGTTGATCTAAAAGATTATGTTTCGCAAGGATTCTTTTACGCTGTCTTAGCTTGTTATGTTTTATATTTTCAACAATGCTACGAGAGATAAAGAATAATTTCAAGCAAAAGGGAGACAATTGGAAACTTTACTTTTTCAAATTACATTATTAAGTGTGCATAAGTTAACACAGGCGAAGGTTATTAATCAGATTTATCCATGACAACGTTTTAAAACAAATCATAAGTAGAAAATGTAACTGAACATTTCTGGGCGATGAGTCCTCGCCATGAAAATTTAATCACTGCCAGTGGCTAGTCACTGTAGATAGGCTGCAAGTTTTATTTCATTGTTACAATAATTTGCATGTTGCTCATTAGTCAGGACATACCGAGTGACGAAAGTCAAATTACAACAGCTCTGTCGTGAGAGAGGCGATCAGACAATCAAAACAAGGAAATACAATAAGCCGGGAGATGTTTTTTTATGTTCCAGCAACTCTTGAGCTAACAATAAAAGAATTTCTAGTACTTACGAAGTTTCTGGCCAAGGCTTGCAGCGAATGAATTCACATCTTTATTAGTTGTTTGACAACTTTAATTAACTAGCAAACATAAAATACGGCAACATTAAGATCGATGAAAGAGCTTATCTCTTGACATCATTAACACAAAATTGAAGTAAGGTCGTCCCCTTACATGTAACTATATGTATCTTCAGTATTTGCCTTATAATTAGCAAAGGAATTTGAAATACGGGGACGTCAACATTGATTAGCGAGTTGCAGTTAACACCATTAAAGATAAACGAAGCCAGGCCGTCCCCTTAACTACCAGCATGTACCTTGTTAATAGGTGAGCAAAGTGATTGCCCATTTCAGACCAAACTACTTTGCTTGGAGTGAGGGCGAGAGGCAAAGCAGCGTTCATTTCAGTGGCTACACCAACGAGCGGCAAAAACAAGAGCGCTAGCCTAGCTATGGAAAACTTCACAAGTCATCAAGTGATCAGCACAGCAGCACTAACGCTAAACGACTGGCGCAGCTCACAGACATACCAAGACCAGCTGCCAGCATTTATCACGGGTTCGCTTGTTATTAACTCCGTTTTGAACTCACTTCTATCCCTTGCGACAATAATCGCAAACATTCTGATATTGTTGTCCCTCAATAGAACCTCTCGAGTACATGCCGCGTCCAAGGCTCTGTATCTCAGTCTGGCGGTATCAGATCTGGGTGTCGGCTTGTTTGTCCAGCCAGCGTTTGTTGGTTTTCTGGCGACCGGCGGCACGAAACCAGAGATATGCAGGTTTCTTGGAATCATCGTCAATGTTGCCAGTGTAATCTCAGTCGGTGTTTCCCTGCAGATTCTTACAGCAATCAGTGTGGACCGAGTTCTTGCTATTCGCCTTAAGATGCGTTACAAGGAGGTGGCGTCATTGTTCCGCACAAGGCTCGTGTTGGTCGCCTGCTGGTTCTTCAGCACTTTTCACGCCCTAATGATCTTCGTGAGCCGAGAATTCTTTGATCTCATCCAGATCGTCGGCATAATAATGTGTATTGGTGTGTCTACGGTATCCTATATCATCATCTCTCGCACTCTACGACGCCTCCAAAGTCAAGTTCAGAACTACGGCCCGGAAGAAGAAACAGCTCAAAATACTTTTAACATAAATCGATACAAAAACTCAGTTGCCACTGCGCTGTGGGTGTATGGCTCTCTCCTGGCCTGTTACCTTCCATTTATGCTGTCAGTTGCTGTTAAGATTGCTGTGGGTCGCAGCCAGACGTTTATCGGCGCGCAGTGGTTTACAGTAACCCTTATCTACACGAACTCTACATTGAATCCCATTTTGTACTGCTGGAAGATCCAGGAGGTGAGAGAGTCTGTAAAGGAAATCATCAAACAATATTGCCCCTGTCGCAAATAGATATGAGGACTGAGTATCTTCCTGTAAATACCCTCAGATACGTCACACATATTTCCGCAGGTATGGAGCAGGCTTGGAGCGAAAATCATCTTGCACGACGAGACACTACACGTAGGGCATTCGTGTGCACCCGCGTGCTCCGGCGCCCACCTAGACATTACGGTGAGACTTCGTTATACGGTCACCAACGGGCCATGAAAATATAACGAAGCGCGCGAAGTCTAAAAATAGAATGCAAACTATTGGAACCCTACGAGATTCAGACAACATAAGCGTTTCCTAAGAGAAATAGGAGGAAAATGAACGCGGAAATTTCGTTTCAAAAATTGTTTTAGGAACACTTGCTTACGCGCTTGAAAAAGCTTCAAATCTTCCACCATTCCGTTTTGTTTGTCTGAGTTTGTCTGAGTTATTACGTCACTCGCGCACTTCGCTATAATATCACAATTGCACTTCTACACAACTGTTCTTTAATAAGCATCCAGAATGCAGATATAATTTTAAAAGAATTGAAACTTCAATCAGTACATACAATGATATTAACAATGGAAGGATGAACATAACTGCTTTGGGTGATCGTATAGACGACGTAAAATTATAAAGGATTATACAGGTTGAGATTTCAGAATGTGGCCGTTGGCCGTATTAACGGAGTTTTCTCATAAGTAAATATATGGACGTTTCACCGGGACAAAAAAAAGTGGCGTAACGGGGTGACCGGAAGGCGGGGTTCCACTGTACTTTGTCATAGATCGCCCTGCACGCGTTGGGTGGATACTCGGATCTGGCTTCCCTGGATCTACTATTGTTAAAAAAAAAAGTAAAACAGTAATAACCATATTTCCACACAGTTACCCCGTGGCGGATCTAGGGGGGTTACGGGGGTTCAGTCGAAACCCCTAAATTGAAAAAAATAATCAGACAATATAACAGGCTGACTTGGTCTCAGAATTCCGAAAATTTTCCGGGCAAGGCTCCCTGAAGGGGATCGCCTTCGGCGGTCTGTATATCGAACTCCCTTCTCTAAAATCCTGTTTCCGCCCCAGTTACCACATCAGCTGTAACAAGCATTGTTAACCGGCTGGAGTAATTGCTTGTAAAACTGACAGCGTGTAAAATTGTGAATAAAATGTTTAATAGCTTCATAACCGTACTATTCTTTTGATATTTTGTTGTAATTCATCTAATCTCTCATTTGGACTATTTTTGCGCCTCACAAATCTCTTGAGATTACCGCTGAACGTATGAGATCTTAAAGGAAGAGGCTGCGCAGACGTGTTCTATTTCTTTTCACGTGTAAAAAGTGACCGAGTAAGGATCTGTCCACACTACGGCTGAGGTATCTGAAAACGCAGCTTTATCTGTACGGTAAGGCCTATCGTTCACAGTAATCCGTCACGAAAACGGAGCTTTACGAAAACGCCCTTCAAACCTTAGGAATTTGAAAATGCTGGCTTCGCGTTTTAGCTTTTTGAAAACTATGACGTCACGATGATCATGTCATTTTCCTGACCGCGTTTTCCTCAAACACAAATCCAAAATGAACGGTAATTATTGTTGGGTTTTTAAATTCTTCCGGCTTAGTGTGGACGGAAAATATTTGATGCGTTTTCAGAGTGAAATCTCGGTTTGCAAATTTCTCCGGCGAAGTGTCTTCACGCTACTACAGGCTATTTTTACTAAAGGGGTGGGGCGGGGATGGGTCACTGGCGATGGGTAGTCATTTAGAACCGCTGTACAAGAAAACAGCAGACATAACGCGTGACTAAAACTGCTTCGACCTTCGGATCAAAACAAACGACGCATTTTTCACGAGAGAGGCATTGGCATCTTTTTCAGCAAAAAAAGACACTTTTTATAACGACAATGAACTCGTGTGAATCTTAAGGTAGGTGCCCCAGAATAATTATAATCCAGGGTTCTATCAGACATTTCATATATCATGAAGTATGAAATTCACGGATATCTTTCCTCCATCCGTTGGTTTGTGGTACGATTGTGTGTCTGTATAGCTAACCCCTGGATGTTTTATTAATTATGAATACAATTTCGTTCATGCTATCTTTCAAACACGAACAGCAGTCGTGTCACTAGATCTAAGACTTTTAAAGTAACTGTGCATGGGATATTACGTAAACAGTGTTTTGCTATTGCAAGCTTTGCTGAGTCACAAGACATCATTAAAACGTCGAAAAATTCTCCGTTTGAACGAAGGTTTTGCTCTCTTTTTATATCGTAAATATCATAGTTTTAATCGATCCCAATCTGTTCTGAAGCTGTGAATTACGTATTTGTCGAACTTTCATCGACGAGATTTACAACATGTTTAGGCAAGTGTACTCCGCTGAGTGGATTTCCAGTTCTCGTCAGTAACAGCAGCTAGCAGGAAGTATTTCTCCTTTCTCATCGGATTTTTAATCCTTGAAGGTTGATCAAGCAAATAATCGGAAATAAGATCACATGAGCTGAGGCCTACTTTAAACTACAGTCTTCATACTCTCCAGTGTTTGTAAAAGAATTCAATAAAAAGCGCAATGCGACAGTAGTTCTATGAGGAAGAAGTCTTTAATTGACAAACATGACACGATCTCGAGTGTTGTCTCTTCTCACTGCGTCATGAAACACCTCTTAATTTCCGTTTAGTGGTTAACCACCAACAAGATTCGCAATTATTGAATAGTTTAACTTTGAATCTCTCAGTGTTAAAGTGAATTCTGAATGGAAAGGAATGATATATTAATACAGGAAAGCGAAAGCGATACATTTTCTTGGAGTAGATCACATGATTATTGCCTGACGTTACCCGGGCGTGAGACTTTTTGCTTCCTGTGCTCTCTTTCAAGTTCGACCCGGCGCAAAGAAGAACTGATCACGCGATAAAATAAAATATCTACCATATTAACTTTGTTAAACACGATTCAAACATGGCTAACAGTACTACCCATATGCGAGCAGTTCCTTACCATTGGATCAGTTGAAATCATTTACACGTGATGGTTGACCCATCCGGATAGGTCACTCCAGAAATTAGAAACCTCTAAGAAGAGGAGAGAATTTTCTAATACATTTGTATCACGGCTGCTTATGATCGTTTCGTGAATTAAAGAAGCTTAATACTGACAGGCTAGGCTAAAGGAGGACGCATGTATTGTCGCCTAACGATTTTTTTTTCTTGTTTAGCCCCATGATGTGCTAGCATGCCGTCCGGAAACAAGAAATGTTTAAAATGTCTTAAAACATTATTCTGTTTTACTTCTGAAACGTTTGTTTCCCTCTGGGATAAATAAAGAGACATCTGTATCTTTGACATGCACATTTTTTAAACCCGCTGTGAGAGCCAATCACCGGTTGAAATCACTGTCAATAACACTTTCTTCAAGGACCTCTGCAAGATTGTAAAATTAACTACGCTATATCCTCCTGCCTCAGAGGTCTAACAAGAAGCTTTTTTAACGACTTTTTTTTTTGTACGACATACGCGAAATTGAATATAGGCGATATGGGATAGCCCTATAAATTATAAATAAGGAGCATGGTCTTATGTTCTACATCCTCAATTATGGCTCCTAATGAGTGCGTGTTTGAGTCACGCAGAACTGATACTTTCTCGTCAGCTAAAACTCATTACTACATAAAAAAGATTAAACCTCTTAGTAATCGAGTGCGAGGGCCCGATATCGGGGAATGTCCGTAAAAAAAGGACTGACGACCAATATTCCCCAGTACGGCTCCAGCAAGCTAGGTTGGTAAGTAGTTTATTATATGCATGGAACTCGAAAACAAAAAATACACGGCTTAAGACCGTTTGCATGGGAACGGTCCGTATGGCAAAATCCCGAAGGAATCAATCAGGACGTTCGGACTTACCTCAATAACTACTTTGCCATATAATAAGCATTTTGCGTCGTAACCTTACCGTGGTCCGCGGAAGCGTTTGGGAGTTTTGTTTTTCTTTCAAATAAAATAACAAGCTTTAATGGATTAAAAGTTGGCAAGTCCTTGATGAATACCGCTTTGGTAATATGAATCTATCCGCCGGCCACATTATTGGCAATAAATATACACCAATGCGCATACGAGAAACTTGACAGTTATGATATATAAAAATAACATAACATAAGTGAAGAGCTTTTTCAATAGAGCACAACGTGATAAAATTACACATAGATACACATTTTAATAAACCATGAATCTAATCAGTAATTTTGCGCTTCCCGTTCGCGACCTGTCGCGACGGTGTCCTTGAAGTAGCTGTGGACCTCGTTAACGAAAACTTTCAATTTTACATTCATTTGCTGAATATAATAACCTTTTAATTTTTTATCATGAGCAAAGGAAGGAAAGAGGAAACATCGCTCGGTGGATAAGTCGATTTGGAGCTTTGCATACAACACTAACAAGGTATGGACATGTATGTCGTGTAAACTGAACTTCAGTTAATCACGAACAGAATGAAATCTCACACTATTTATCTGAAAAAGAGAAAGAGTTTTTAACGTTCAGGAGGACGCCCAGCACGAGGAGTCGCAATTCATTTGTATCGAGTCTGTGGTGAATTCAGCTTTGACAGTCCAAAAATATAGGAATCATATTGTAAATTATGCTGCAAATTTGCTATCTACGCGATCACAAGTCACTTGTGGGAATCTTGCTCCTGCTTGATGGACAAATCTTAGCACTTTAATGGTTTTCTTGGTTAAATATGGAATAATGAAATTAAGAACCATGCCGGTGAAATGGTAGTTCCGCTTTGCTACCACAGAGCGAGTTCGATCGATACTGTTGACTTTTGCAAAAGCGCGCTAATTTGTAAACATGCAGCAGTATTTTCTCACGGCATTCAAACCAGCTGATAGGAACATTTTCTTATTTCTTTATTTTAATCCATGCGTCTTGGATTCAGTAAATAATTGAATTTTTTGAAACCACAACATAGCTAATGTGGACACAGTGCGGTCATGTGTGAATTCCATAAAGTATCTAAAGCGGTCCCAGGAAATGATCGGAGTGACTTTTCAAACCGAATTTTTTGTCTTTATTTAAGTTATGAACTTCTCTCAGTTTAAGCCAGAGCGATCCAGAGATTCTATTTCCATGGAAAAAGAAAACAGTTCATTGAAAAATGCTCACATTTATTTTAACTAATGTGCTATGATATCTTCACCAAGCAACGACATTAAGGTAAAATGTTTACCTGTTAAATAGGAAGTAAAGCTTTCAGGGAGTACTAAATATAGCCAAATGCGTAGGAGCATGTTTTTTACTCATCCAACAGCCATTAACATGCCGGATGACTTGTAAGTTTGTGTTAGGTGGACAGCTAGTAAAGTTGTCGACAAGCCTGAACTGAGCAAATAACATCAAATTTCAGTTTTCGCAAAACATTGTGATATTTCAATGTACTCTCAGCGCTTCGATTGTCACACGTACCAGGCTCAAAGCTTCAAATCTCGTAAGTGATTTCCATACATTGCTCTTAATACTGGTTGGGAGAATATGGCAGTACATCAAGACGATATGATCTGGACGTGATGATTTTCAATATTTTCCTTACTTTACTACCTGACAATGTACAGATTTTACAAGGAAACAAATAACAGCGTTTAAACTTGTATAAAATATGTTCTCGGCATGCGCACGCGTTTTGCCTAAATTTAAAAAAAAAGCGATTCTGGAATATCTAATTATTTTATCTTAGTCATTTAGTAAGTTTGCTTATCTAGCGACCATCTTTTCCGGTCAAAAGTAAATGAAAGCGATGCTTCCTTTGTTTGTTTGCAGTTCAGATCAATAAAAATTGCGCGAAAACATTCTTAGCTAAGTTGTTGCCAGCTGAAACGATATCATTCGACCAATTTATTCACAAAGCATTCTTTTCAGGGTAAAAAAAAATGTACTTATTATATAGTATACAAATAGTGCAACTACGCCTTTAATTTTCTTTTTGAATACCGATTTTATTTTTCCGAGATGTTAAACCAAGATATCAACGATTCAAACGATACGGTTAAGTCTATTTTGACAGAGTCGTATCTGCCTTTTTAAAATATATCTGAGGTATAATTTTCGCTCAAGAGAAGGGACAAAGAAAGCCAACAAAGTGATCGCAAGTAAATTACAGCACCAATATGCAATACTCAACCAAATCATGTAAGTACATGAGACAAAGGCAAAATTGCTTTAATGCTTTTATTGTACAATGGGCTTATTTCATAATAGGGAAGGGTACAATTCCATTGTTTTCTCTTAAGAATCACACGCTGTTGTTTGTGTGATACACTGGGTTCTTGTATCTTTCAATCAGCGTAGATTTCAAGACCGTATAACTCTTTGGGTTAGTGTTGGCCGATGTTTTATCGTTGCAAAACGGATGTTTATTTATTTTTTTTTTTTACCTGAACTGAAGTGGAAAGACAAGAGAGTTGTCGACATAACTAAGTTAACGAAAATTGTAACGGGGAGCGGCAGAAGCAGTCCTTTGCTTTAGCGTTGTGGCTTCTGTTTCCATGGGCAACTTTGATCGAGCACAAGTTGGGATGGATCTTTGAGAATGTAAGTATATCAAAGACGTCCAATTAATCTTTATAGCGAGCAAGCGCGAAAGTTTATCACTACAGAGTATTTCAGTCGTTGTGAGTATGCGGCACAAGTATTCGTTTTGATTTCATTGCTCTAGCTTCATCTTTACTTAGTCATGTTGTTTAACGACGAATGAGTTCTTTTATGAACTCTATTTTGAAGTTAAAATTTGCATCATAATGGCAATATCCGCATTTAAGTGTGTTTGCACAAGAATTTTATTACACTTGTTCAAAATGGCCTGTGTTTATTTAATGTAGCTAGCTCGCCGTCATTTGTCGATATCTCTGTGTGTTTGTGGTGTAAATATACGTAACTCGATAATACGCACGGATATTTTGGAAGCTGCGTTTCCGAGCCCCAAAGGGTTGATTAAGACTACGAGCAATAGCTATCGAATAAGGGTTTGATTATTCCATTAAGTCGCGTCATTTTCCTTTTCGGCTTCTATAGTTTTTGAAATATACGTTGCATCATCCAAAAATCGTACCGATCGCCGAAGGTTTACAGTTTGCGCGTTCTTTTGACCTAATATGGTAGAGTGGCGTAACAGTGAAATGATAAAACATATCGTAAATCCTCCAATAAGCACTCCCCCCCACCCCCCCTCCCCCGCCTGAAGAGGCATCTCCTCGTGTCAGTCAAAAGTTGAAATAAACGACCCCTCCCCTCTGGTAAGGGCCTCCTCTCCTCCCCAGCTATCAAGAGACAAAAAAGTACGAAGACTGAGAAGTACAGTATTGATCATGTCTAATCACTCGTGCCGCATCACTGGTATTTCTCATCACTACAGTATCACAATTAGATACAAGAAAACTAATTTCCTTTTCTTATCGCGGCTGTAGTTAGACTAGGCAATATCGGGAAAAAAAAAACGTTTCTTAAATATTGATTTATTTTTTTAATGCATATCCTTTTACCTCGGGGTATTGAAACAAATGAATACATTCTTGCTTTATCCTTAATTTGACATATGCGTGCCAGGAGCTAATTTCATTAAGATTTACAAGATTTACGGTATTTACGGTACCCTATTACGGGAAATTCGGAGGTGCGGTGGCCTCATGATTATTGCGCTAGATTCCGGATCGAGCGGCCTGGATCGAGCCGAGGCCGGGGACATTGCGTTGTGTTCTTGGGCAAGACACTTTACTCTCACAGAGCCTCTATCCACCCAGGTGTATAAATGGGTGCCAGCAAATTTAATGCTGGGGGTAACCCTGCGATAGACTAGCATCCCATCCAGGGGGGAGAATACTCCTAGTCGCTTCATGCTAAGCTCCGGCCCAATGGGCCACTTGGCTCGTATGCAGACTACCTTACCATTTCAGGAAATTAACGCTTCATGAAATTAACACAAATATTTAAAATCCGCGTTAATTTAAGTTGCGGTCATTTTTGTTTATTCCCGCGGCCTTAATTCTCATTATTTTCGCCTCAAATTCTCAATAGTATGCCATGCCAAGCTCGTGAAGGTATTGTGCAAGTGGCCATATTGCTTCACTAAGCCCGTTAGTAAGGGACAATTCCACCAACATTGTTTGTATTTCGAATGTTTACACTTGATGTTAAAATGAATTTTTACCTGTTCTCTCGACAAATTATGTTCTTTTTTTGTTTAATAGGTCGCGTTAATTTCCCTCATTTTAAAATTTTAACACCTCTTTCGCGTTAATGTCCTTTATTGGAAAGTACTATTCCCTTTTATTCGTGTTAATTTAATTCGAGTTTATTTCGAATACGTATCTTAATTTTAATTTCTTATAATGGAGTACATGCCCAATAGATCTCTACACTGTATGCTAGGAACCACTAGTTGGTTAGCAGGAGAATTAGCTGTGAGGATTACAAATGTAATCAACTTTGTACTCATTGCCTTTTGGTTTTTATTTCAGCCCCAGTATGTCTTCATCTGATGAAGCTACTCTGATCACGTGGTACATTCAGATAGTATACATCATCGGCATTATCGTTTTGGCAATTGTTGGTAATATTCTCATCTTCTTCGCAATTTGCAGCATTAAACGTCTGCAAAGAATCGATAACATGTTCATTGCCAACTTAGCAGTCAGTGATTTTCTTTTCACGCTAATCGAAACATTTTCGAATACGACTCGGAAACTAAATCCGAATTGGCGACCGCCTCACGAGTTTGTATGTTATGTTATAATGGCAGCAAGTGTCCTGTGTGCCTCAGCTTCGGTTTTGACACAAACAGCCGTGGCTGTTAATCGGTACATCGCCATTACGAGGCCGCTGCAATACCCAAACATTGTAAAGAAGACGAGAGTTTTTATTTCTATCATAGCGATATGGATTGGCGCCACCGTTCTCGCTTTGCCTCCGTTGATTTGGAGACCTCTAGCAGTTATTTGCGCACACGAGGAGTCCTACGAGAAACACATCACCTACGAGATCGTTTACATGACAGCTGAGTGGCTTTTTATCTTCGGGATTCCATTCGGAATCATGTCGGTGATTTATTATCGGATATACCGAATAGCCCGAACACACGCCAACCGCGTGAGGCCAGGTACGTCCGATGAGTCGGCCTCGACTTCAGGCAGTGATACGAACAGTAGGAATAACAATATTTCCAACTTCAAGAGAGAATTTAAGGCAGCAAAAATGCTGGTAACAATAGCTGGAGCTTTCTTATTTAGCTGGTTTCCTTTTTTCTTGACGTTGACCTTGTGGAAGTTTCATGGTGGAGTCCACAATCACCCTAAGGTGTTCACCACATGTCTGTACATTGTATACACGCTTCCCGCCATTAATCCTGCTATTTACGCGTTCTGGTCACGTGACATAAGGAGTGGCATAAAACAGCTGTTGACTTGTTGGAGACGAAACAGCTAGAAAAGAAACAACGAACGAAAGACAGGGAACGAACGTATGACGAGCTTGAACCAGGGCCATGGTAGTAGCAGGCAAACCGAGGCACTTGTCTCAGTCATTTACTTCGTTTTTGTTGTTTATAGTCATCATAAATACCCTAAATACCGAGGAGGAGAATTAAACCATGGACATTGCATCCATGTCCAATACACTCAAAGTGAGTTGAGTCGTCTGTACGCCTTGTTCATAATTCAGTTTTTCATGGACATCGCCTCAGTGATAATTTTTTCTCGCTACGATTCTGTGAACAGAAAAATGGCAGAAGAAATAAGTACCGTATATAGGCTAATGTAACAGAAAAGCCTCTTAATTTTCCGATCCAAATCGTAAAAAAATGATATAGTGAGAAAGGAAGTCATACTGAAGCCTTGGAAGGTTTGATTCATTAGGCGCGGTCGCTAAGGCCGGGTAAAAAGCTGACTTCGCATCCTCGCCACGGAGCCCTGACGGAGCCTCTGCGTAACCTTGCCGTTTCATAGAGTCAATTGACCGCGGCAAATGGAAAAGCGAACACAAAAGCTCTTTCATTGTAAGTAGCCATAGCTTTTATTAATATTTCACTACCGGGTCGAGATACACCTATCATATAGGTTTATAAAATGCTACTATGCGTCATAACTGTTCTTTATAGCCTCGTGCAAAACAACCACATAAACTGACATTCTCTCAGTTTTTCATTTTCATTCTTCCATGTGTCTTCCTCCGCGAGTTCGAGGGACGAACGCTGATTGAATGACACTTCATAAAATATTCGACTTATTTCAGGTATAAAATAAATGATAGATTTAATGTGAAAATAAATAATCTTAGTGAAGGAATTCCTCACACATTGTGAGTTCACTGGTAATTTCTATAACGTTATTCAAACTCTGACCAAAGAAAAAAGACCATACATTAGTCTCGGTGAACTATAGGTCATTTAATTCATTAAAACAACTAGCATTTAAAACACGGTCTCCTTGATTGATAATGCATTGATCTTCAATGTTTGTCACTGTTGGGTGACGTCATCATGTGCAAACTTTTCAGCTAATCGAAGAGCCAACAAACACACCTGCAGTTTACTGTCACGTGATTACTTTGGCGTCACGGGCTCCCGGACTAACTTTGTATTTGATTGGTCAAGAAATGGGAATACTGACCTAAAAGATGTCACTGAAAGTAATTTGAAAAAGTTCATCAGTCGAGTTGAAACCAGTTTCAGTTTTCACCGAGAGTTGATATTATTTTCATCAGCAGGGACAAAAAGAAGCATTTGTTATAACAGAGTTATAATCGTGACTTTACCATCAAAACATGTCATTCAACTTTGGCATTTAGTTCATTGCATTTTTAAATTCTTATTTAATTGAATTAAAAGTTTTTTTTTTCAGACGAGCTGAGATAATAGCTCATCTGCTACAATGCCCTTCCCTGCAAGCTTGACAGCGTCTGGAGTCGTGTGGCTGCCGCGGCCTGCCGTGCCTTTTATTGTTGTCAGGTTCCTTACTCGAAAAGCTGTAGAATGCCTGCAAAACAGAAACGATACATACATTGGGGTCGCATTTGTTCACAAATTAAGAGGACAAATTTCTTTGTTATAATAGACCGCAGAAGACTTACTCCCAAGATGTTAGCTGATGCTTCGTATTTTAATTCATTATTTTCTTACAGAGAAATTTACGGAGAAACGTATTCTCTTGTTAAGTCTTTAACAATTTTGCTCTGTTTTGAAGGATACCTGCTCAATGCGTGCATTTTTTGAGCGTTTTGTGGTGTCGTCACTTAGCTATTAAGTTTCTCAGAAATCATGCTTAACTGACATGGTCAACGATGAACTACCCCATAAAAGACTTTAAGTAGCAGCCGATGGCAGGCGCGGGAAAGCACCTAAAGGTCGGCACACACGAGTGGACTAATCCCTTCGACTAGTCCCTGCAACTAGTCCCCTGAAGAGTTTACACGAAGGGACTGGTCGCAGGGACTTGTCCCAAGAACAGTTCGCACGAGGTGTTTTGAGGAACAAGTCGCAGGGATTCGTCCCAAAAATTTAAACCAGTTTGAATTCGTGGGACTAGTCGTAGGGACCAAATGTTAGTCCCTGCGACTAGATGTTGTGGAAAACATGGCTAGTTCACATGATGGGACTTGTCCCCGCGACTAGTTGCGGGGACCAGTCCCCTCGTGTGTGCCGACCTTAACCAATTGCAAGTACTCGATTACAAGCGCGGGAAAACATGTAACCGAATGCAAGCGCGGGAAACGTTACTCCGACTGGACAAGAGAGGGATTATATTGCCGAATAGTCATTGTAAACGCGCTATCGATCTCACTTTCATTACACTCTAGAGTCTCTAGAGAGACCGCTTCGTAAAATATCCAAAGATATTACTCCAGCTTGCAAGAAGTGAGTTGCGGGAGTTATACGTACTTCTCCTATTTTCTGGTGAACGTTCTTTAGTACTCTTGTAACCTCTTCTTTGTACCATCTCGGATTTTGGAAATCTTCATCATCACAACTCCTGCACTGCTGGCCGTACACCTTAAACCTCAAGGAATCTAAAGAAGCAGGAGAGCATGTAACCAGAGATCAAAAAATTGTTTCTCATTATGACACCCAAGCGGACACAAGCTGAGATGAGAAGACACAATTTGGAAGTAAGGTTGTGATCTGCCAACAAATTCTCGGGAAATAACAAGTAGGCAATTTGGAGGAAAAAGTTAAAAAGCTCAATTTGATCGAAGATACGGAGGCCGGGGACATTGCGTTGTGTTCTTGGGCAAGACACTTTACTCTCACACTGCCTCTCTCCGCCCAGGTGTATAAATGGGTACCGGCGCATTTAATGCTAGGGGTAACCCTGCGATGGACTAGTATCCCATCCACGGGGAAGTAAAAATACTCCTAGTCGCATCATGCTACAGAAACCGGGATAAGCTCCGGTCTGATGGGCCACTTGGCTTGTATGCAGGCTTTACCTTTACCCATAAACAAAACGTTCATTTAAACGTACACTGATTTCTCGCCTCACTTTCACCAATTTTCTTGAACCAAAATATAACTATGCCTGCCATAGACGTCCAGCTATTCCCGCATTCGCAGCGGAATTTAACTTTGGCTCCGTTTTTAAACCTTCGCCATTCGTTCGACATGTCACCGATAGTTGGCTCCAGTGTCCACTCGTCCGGATCGAAATCCTGGAAGATTTCGTCAAAGGTATTGTGCCAATGTTCTCGCAGGTTTAGATGCGGCGTGATATCATCAACCTGAGATGCCATTCTGTCAGATTTCAGATTCAGCTCCTGTGGAGAACTTTGATTTAATGTAAATCCTCGAATTGGCATTTATTTCAAATTCAAGATAAGGCAGTGGGCGCTTGTTCAAGAGAAGGTGCTTATTCAAACATTTGCTCCTACATCAACATATTCTAAGTAGTAGAACACAAAATCGTCCATATACTGTAGTGGTTCAAAAATTGAAACATGGACTAGGTACAAAACCTATTCATATCACAATAATGGTAGTCACATTAGAGAGTTTAAGTGACCACGACGGCGACGTCGAGGACACCTCCGAATCTCACGGTACTCTAAACTCGAAACTGAAAATAGAAGACTGGGTAAAATTTGAAATATAAATATTAAAAATTATCCGTCTTAGTTCACGTTCTCCACACAACGTGGAATTTGGTCTTCATTTCACTGAGAACGGCAAAGAAATGTACCAAGAATTATTATGCACGTGCACAGCCATTGTATTGTTCACTGTTGCCGTTGTCGTTGCCGTTGTGGTTTTCTTAAACTCCCTAAATTTGTCGGTTCGGCGAACACGGAAGTACGAATTAGATATCAATATGACCAAATTTTGGGTTGCGTGGAGAACGTGAACTACGACAGATAATTTTTAAAATTTAATATTTCGAATTTTACCCAATTTCATGCTCATGCACATCCACGGCCAATGACTGTAAAAAAAACGCCACACGGGTGATGAAACATAAGCAACACTCTACTCAACCTTTGTAATTGGTCTCAAAAAGAAGGCAGGGGAGAGAGGGGCTACGAAGGGCGTTTTTTCGAAGGTGGGTAGGGTACGTGGCGCTTATTTCCTCTTATTTGAAGGGGGCCATACTTTAATGCTTCTATTCGAGGAATAATTCGAGAATTAATTCGAGGATTTATTGTATAGACACTGGCAAAGGTTTTGCAAAGCATGAACAAGTAAAAATTAGCGATAAGAAAACGTTTCGGTGACATCGTGACCATTTTCAAGCTCAAAAGCAACAAGATAAACTGTCAGAAAATTCGCTCAAAATTAATGGTGTCACCATGTCACCGAAACGTTTTCTTATCGCTAATTTTTACTTGTTTGCGGTATAGAGTCAGCAAAATAAAATTGAGATCAGAAACTGAAAGAAAACTTCGAAATTTTAGTGGCAAAACTCGCTTTTTGGTATAGAAACCTCGTTCTACTGCCATAACATTAAGGAGGACAAAGTACACCAGCTTACACCTATAACCAGATTCTACACACTGACAATCAAAGTGCCAAAAAGATTGCGGTTTAAATCACCCAGTAAAATCCACGCTTAATCACTAAACGAATCTATATCAAAATGATTCGTCAAATAAAACTTTCAGCAAGGGTTCTCTGCATCCGCAGTGGATGTCCCGTACCTACGACTCGGTTTCAAGTCCCTAGTGAGATAATACACGGATGTTCGTTGTCTGTATACTGGTATTCGTGACCACGGTCTCCTCCCGTAGGAGGCTAGGAATTTTACAAGGCCAGTGTCGGCCGTTTGCATGAAACCATTCGTCAATCACACTTGATTTGCTAAATAAATGAAAAATCACGAATTTCACATGTCTTCCGGTCAAGGAAGGTTCGTCCGGCTGTATTTTTGGATAGTAATCTTACATGGAACCATGATCGATAATGTCTATTCTAAATAGATTAAAATGATAGATTACTACGGCATGAAATTGTTACACATCTGACAAGCAAGGAGTTTAAATTCGACAAAATATACAGTGTTTTAATATCACGATCTTTGTTTAAAATCGGCCCCTAGTCGGTTAAACTCGTATGAAAAAGAGAGCTCTCAGCAAGGTTAATTAACTTATGTTCTAGTAATAATAACTGTTCGCTATTTTCGTATGGACAAATATATAATATGGCCTAACAGGTATTGTCATATGGCTCACCTCCCTCGGTTGAAACGATGTGTGGAATATTTCGGTTTTTCCAGTGCAGATGATGCTGTTAACTCTAGTCTTCACCACATATTCGACCAAAATCTAACAGATAATTCGATGGGTTTTTTTGCTCTGTTTCTAAGTTAGCATTCAACTTAAATCAAATCGTAAAAGCTTTTCTTCGATAGTTTTATATCCAGAACAATATTTCGTTTCCCGGAAAAGATCTGGTTGTTACCAGTCTTTACTCATTTTGAACAAAGCGGACCCAGTCAAGCGCGAACTTGTTGATCCCAGTTCTCTGGTTTTTTTGCCCAGTCGCGTCGACGACAAAAGATAAAATACAAATTGGGCAACAAGCTGTGTTTTGCTAGAGTCGTCTTGTAATATCTGTAATTAGTTGATAGAGCAGGTCTTAAACGGAAAACAATGTATTTACCTAAAAATATGCCGTAAATTTGGCTTGACCGACCGGCCGGAAAATTTCCAAAATAAACGTAATATCTCTAAAGGAGTTCAGATTCCCAATTCAGTTAAATATCCAAGTGGAACAAGTCCTTACCGTTGGCTTTTGTAGAGCTAGTCTTCCGATACTTTCAACGCATATATCCAATGCAAGAAAACTATAAAAGCTAATCAAAACTAGCTCTTTGTGAATGAAGATCGGGATCAGAAATAGACTAAGTAAACAGACAACGTGTCAATTCCGCATGCCATATGATTCAAATTAAGGGTGTCTGCTTTCTGAAACAAAAAACCCTCTTCATTTGTGTTGGGGTTGCTATCTCTGTTGAGTTGATATGATCTAGTGGTAGGAGTTCCTAGACTCTCTAAGTTAGAAGTGATCTCATTATCGCCTGTGATGTAATGGCCGTCTGTGGGCTACCTAAATAGAAATTAAAAAAGGTTTACCAGGATGTTCCACCTCAGGCAAAACAAAAACATGGCGTATAGTTTACTTGTGTTGTATCCGTATAAAATCCCAATGTTTTTCTCCTACTCGCACGAATATTGAAGAGAATCCAGCCAGATCGTTCACTGGTGTGATCAGAAATAGCAGTGGGATTTTCGAGATGTTTATCCAGGGCTTTTTCAAGGGTGCGTCTGTGTTCTCCATATATTGTTTAAATAATTGATATAGACAAAAATAGGTGAAAAACAGTAAACTGATCTTAACAGAAAACAGAAATGAGATCTAAGGGAGATCCTTGGATATATCAATGTCAGCCCGACATGGGAGGGGTAAGGGATCTGCCAGATGTGTCTCAATGAGGAGGACTGGGCCCTAATATCGTCTTGTTTTGACAGCCATCTTGGAAGTGAAGAAGTCGTTACTTCCAGACGATGTGTTCCATCGTAGTAGAACCCAACCAAAGCCTTCCGCCAGTGTACGCAATTTTAAACATCGAAACAACTGGAATGGAAAGAAAAAATGACCGCATCATACAAATCGGCATTGTTAAAGTCGAGAACAATGTTATAACACCGTGGATGGCGTATGTGAATCCTTGCAAACCAAGAGTGGAACAAACGAAAGCTTTCCGTGTGCACAAGATATCACCAGACCTTCTTCAAGGGAAGCCGACGTTTGCCGAGGTTGCTCCGAAGTTGTGTAAATTCTTGGAAAATGTTGAGTATGTTGTCTGCTACAACTGTATCTCTGATTGGAGCTTTTTGATGGCTGAGTTTAACAGACTGCAAGATATCGAAGACAACAAAGCACTGATGAGAAAGATCAAATGGGTCGACTTACTTCGATTTGCGATCAAGTCATTCCCCGAATTAAAGAATTACAGAGCTCAAACGCTGTTGGACAAATTCTCGATTAAGACCAAAAAAGCGCAAAGTTTTCATTATCAGTGTTATTTTGAGACAGGAGACCAGCAAGATTGTGAAGAGTTTTCATTGTTCGAACAGGGAGAGTTAAACTGGGGTGAAATATACCATGATCCTGTGTGCGATTCACTTGCAGCACATTCACTCCTGAAGAAACTACTGGAGAAAAACAATTACTCCAACATTGCTGACCTCGTTAATAATTGTCCACAGTGTTTAATTGATACAGAATTATTCCTTGCTTTGGAAGTGAAGTGGAAGGAGAGGAAAACATCAGATGAAGAGCTCAAGCCTTTTGCTTCACGTGCAGAGAAATTTTATGGCACCATGCCTTCACTGAGAGGGAAAATGCTGGAAGAAATGTCGAAGGAGAAAATAGAAGCAGCTTTGTTTTCAGGATTTGAGAAAGATGAAAGAGTTTGTCTTATATACAGAGCTGCTGTATTGAAAAAGGGCAGTGATTCACAGAAACGTAAAGCAGATTCACCTGACTTTAATTATGTTAGCCCTAAAGAGTTAAAAGGAGAGTAAAATCTTTTGGGCTGTGACTAGATTGCTCTAATATTTAGTATGGGCATAGTTTTCAATTTTTTATTCACATTATATTTCTTAGGTTGGTTTCATGATGCATGGCGGGAGACACTTTTAGAAGAGCAGAGTCAGCTGTTGATTTGCAATAATTTTTCATGTGAAAAATATTTTATAGTCAATATACAGTATGAGCCTTGCTTTACAGAAATCTAGCCTGAGTATCAGGCCCTCTTAAGGAAAGGCCTGACACTTGGGCTAACAGAAATCCAAGGGAGTTTTTTTAATTAAACAGACAATAAACAGAACTGTTTATCTTCCTTGACTCTGGTCATTTAACTTTAAAATAAACTTTAATGTTTAGTCCGGTGATCCATAGGCTCAATTACTAGTGTCTGTTTTAGGAAATGAGCCTGCGCTCATCCACAACTGGGCCAGAGTTAGTGGCAGAAATCAAGCCTAAGTCAGCCTAGGAGGTGCAGCCTTGAGTTCCAGTTTCTGTCCTTTTGACTTCATTTTCTACCTGTTTATTAAATGTCCAGTTAATGGACAAACTGAGTCAGTCATTGTCCCAATAGTTTCAGCAAAGTAATGGAGATTTGATTTCTTTCATCATTCATCATTTACCAATTCAAAATGACTGACCTGCCAGCAGGCTCTCTTGTGTTACGGCGGGAGCAAAGTTGTGCCAAGTCCCTCACCAGCTCGTTTCGCTCTCTGATTCATATCTTGCAACCCTGCTCATTGACTTTGCTCCTGCCTCAATGCATAAGAACCTGCTTGCAGACTAAATGACTGAATTAGACCTGCTCCATATATCTCAGGGCAATATTGAACACTTGCATTGTGGAGAGCAGTATATTAATTTAAACACCCAGATGTTGTGACAATCTCAACTTGGGTTGTAGGCCTTAGTTGATTCTCCCCACAGCTGACAACAGCCATGTTAGAAATACAAAATGAAACACAAATCAACTCAATGGAGCTAGGTTACAATGTTGTAATTATAGTCATACCTGTATATAACGGTCACCCTTGGGAAAAGGCCAGGTTACCGTTACATACAGGGTGACCGCTGTACACAGGTTTCCTTTAAACTCCCCTGGAAGTCAATAAATAGCATTTCAATGTGCAAATAATCACTCAATTTACGTTTTATTGACAATAACGAGTGACAGCAACGCATTAAACACGATAAAAGAGGCCTATAAAATGTCTGTGTTGTACTTTTAGGGAGGTGCAGTAACAGTCTACTGGAAGCTAATGAACAACGTTTTTAAGTGGAACATCACTCAATTGACATTTATTGAGAACAATTTGAAACAGGAACGCAATGAATACGACAAAAATGCCCATAAAATGTCCGTGATATACTTTAAGACTGGAAGGTTCCGTATACTTTGATCCAAGTCTCCTGTGAGTGGCTGCATCGGAAGCTGATAGAAGAGAAATTTGATGCCGAGCGCTGTCTTGTCTATAAAACAGTAGCCTAATACAGTGTAAAACCGCGCCTGTCAACATGATAATTACAGTACAGTGCTATAATCGGGGAACTATGATGAAAGTGAAAGCAGTGTGGTACGGTTGTGTTGTTACAGTTACAGTTAC
>Ga0126338_10000272_pt1 | contig 25350 bp, 10 predicted proteins | sample OrbCmetagenome_2_FD_92529 | JGI IMG/M metagenome (GOLD analysis project Ga0126338, IMG submission 92529) | Coral microbial communities from Petempiche,Puerto Morelos, Mexico - Orbicella C C metagenome | ecosystem: Host-associated > Invertebrates > Cnidaria > Coral | place: Petempiche,Puerto... | reverse complement strand
TCCACATCTCACCTATTTTTTTTAGAGAAAGAAAAAGGGGGGGAGAGAAAAAAGAAAAAGGGAAAAAAAAAAATTTTTTTCTTTTCCCCCCCCTCCGTGGGGGGGGGGGGGGGGGGGGGGGGGGGAAGAAACACGGTACTCCAGGTTGTTTCATGTCAATCAAACCATGATAACCTATGGCTGTATGGTTAATGTAGACTACCTTTTTTCTACCCCTAACATCTTTGTTTGCTACATACCCAGTATAAACTGAAGACAAAGGGAGATAACGGAATATTATTTTACTTTAGCTTAACAAATTAATTCAAGAGGTAAGCTCACTTGTTGTGATAATATCCCTGTGAGAGATTAGATCTTCTAAGCTGTTTGGTCTGTATTTTTCAACCCTATTGAGTAAGAAACATGTGCATGTTATGAACAAAACTCTAAGAAAGCTTTTCCTTTGAGCAGATCAACAGCAAAATTTTGAATATAGGCGGAGCTGGAAATAATTTTTATTCGAAAATGGAAAGTGCACTAAAGCTTAAAAGGGTCAACTTCGTCAACTTACCATGGAAGATTTCGTTTTTGCTCGGAAACGGACTCGGAAACGACCATTTTATCCGGGTGGGAGTCCCTCGCTTTGTTCTCGTCTCACAAAATACAATTCAAGTCGTCAACTGGCAACTTGTTATGACACACAAGACCTTTAGAATCTCCAAAATTTAAAAGAGGCTACCGATCAGACTACAACCTTCCATCACCCGCCATCTTGTTTAATTTCCCGCCAAACTAGTGGAACGCATACCCAATAAACTTAGACCGCTGACATATTGAGATGACGTTTCAATTTAGCCACAGGGTACCCACGAATCAAGTTGGTGTTTGCGTGTACCTCTCGTTAGCTGAAGATACATCTATACCTCAAATTTGCCCCCCGGGATCTCGGGCGATTTACTATGTCTAAAAGTATTACCTTGGATATCAGATAGCTTGCGAATTACATGTACCTCGTGTATTAGGAACGTTCGTTAAATTACCATCTTCATTTATTGTTTTTTTTTTGGTCCTGCAAAAAATCACCAAAATGACTCAAAAGTACGGCAATCGAATTCAGGGAAAGACGCTGTCCTTCCTTTACTCTGTTAGTGTTTTGGGCATCCCTTCTGGGGATACCCAAATCACTAGGGATTGGGCTCATACGGGGATACCCAAAACTAAGCTTAGAAGCCTCTACTTTGGGTGCAATTAAAAGAATACCGCATCTTGTTCCTATTAATGTTCTAATTGATGTATATAATAGCTTACTTCAACCATATTTTGATTATTGTAGTGTCGTCTGGAGAAACTGCGGTGTCGACCTTTCTGAAAAACTACAGAAGCTCCAAAACCGCGCAGCCCGTATTTTAATGTATGCAAGCAATGAAGACGATATTGATAAGCTGTTCCAGGCAATCGGCTGGCCAAAGCTTAGTCATCAAAGGTTAGTAGCCACTTCTGTTACGATGTTCAAAACTTTAAACGAATTGACCCCTGAATATCTACAATCTCGAATCGTATCTCGAAATGATATTATTTCGTGTCGACAGAGGAATTCTGAGAATAAACTGGCTCTTCCACAGCCCCTGCATCAATTATTTAAAGAGATGTTTTTCCTACAGGGGTGCTATGTTGTGGAACAGCCCTCTCATGAACTCCGATCTACGGTTTCTTTAGGCAAATGTAAACGTAAAGTGCGTCGTTACAGCTTTAAATGAGACATGGCATCCTTGAAAAGCAACTTTAGTGATATGATAGGTCTTTATTCTTATAATACTATATTACTTGTTAATTAGTTTAGCTAGGCAGCCTTAGATATTTTAACTTTTAAACTGTGCTGAACGAATTTTTACCGTGTATAAAAAAGTTTGCAATCAATCAATTAGAACGGAGGAAAGGGGCGGGGGGGAGGGGGAGGGGGAGGGGGAGGGAGCAGGGATGAAATGCGACCATGTCTCACCTTTTCTCGTTCCCTACTCCTGCCCCGTTTACGCCTGCAACACACGGCTGCCAAAACTTAGAGATACCCAAATCACCGTGACACCGGTAATTTCTCATTAGAGGAATGAGTACTAGCAACCCTGGGCCTTACAATTACGGGGCTTTCATTTTTCACCAGCGCATAACCATAGCCAAAAGTATCAAAAACAGAAGCAATAAGATGTTGATAAGTGCCTTTTGTTGGGAAAATGTCCTAACAGAAGGCGATACTTACCTCGCACTCTTCCTGCTCAAGTTTTGAGCGTCGCAGACATTTTTTCGCCTTCCGAACTCGGCTTTGGCAGCTCAGGGACTTGTGTAAGTCTACATAAAAGCATCTTGCTACTTCTGCGTATGTTGCATCCGCCTGTGGTTGTGCGCGCTCTGGTGAAAACCAGCTCTAAGGGGCAATAGCTCGAAAATGCAAAACAATATCAATTCACGTCTCCTGATCATGAGTCTTGGCCGTTTTAGAAGATTCGTGTTACATCACAAGCTTCTGGGGGTTGTTTCGTTTCTCCCATTTCTTCTTGGTTAAATATTCTTTAAAACTGTACCAGAGTGCATTTTTTTAAATAACGTGTTTACCCAATATAGCTAAGTGTAACTGTTATAACAGAGAAAGAAAGTCATCAAGTAACGTTTAAACACCATCAAATGCTTTACATCACATTGTAAGCCGACCTAAATAATTTACACTACTTTTTACATGCATACATGTATTCATTTTATTTCAATATGTTCTAAATGATTTTTTTTTTAATAGTAAACACCTGACGTATGGTACAGCAAAAATTTGTTAACTGGCTATTTTATCTATAAACCGGTAATTAAATACTTGACTACAATGTTGATGACAATAAATCAATCTCATTTCCGCAGCAAGATGCCAACGAGATAAGAGATAGCAGAATATGATAGTAGTCCAGCGTAGGGTTCAGGTGCAAGTCAGTACAGTTTCAATTCAGAACCATGTTAACACATTTTAAATCTAAGGAAATTAATAAATCATGTTAACAATTTTCTGGGTTAGATTACGTTAGTTTTGTTATTGCAAGTCAATGTGATTGAATCTTAGCTAATCTTGCACAAATTATTTCTTCATGAAAAAAATTGCGTTCTGGTTTCAGCTTGACACAAATACTCTAATGCTGAGACAGACTAATAGTAATATTTACAGCAAACGCGTCTAAAGGAAGATAAATTATACGTTTGCATATTTAACGAGATGCGAGATGAATGAAGTAATTTTTGATGCTTGAGTGTATTTTCTATCGCTAAACCTTAATTTCCTCTCTCGTTTAACATCAGTAAAAACTGACTTTTGCACTCAGAGTCTGGTATCCTCGTATAGCAACTGATGACTTTAAGCTCACTTCAGTTCTCACCACAGAAAACAACTGCTTCCTGAAATACACATACCGTATTTGTTTCAAATTATGAAATCCTCTAATTAAGCACAAAATTACTTGTATGTGTTCTAAAGTTTTGTACTCATAAGGATATAAAGAATTTAACTTTAATTTTATCTACCAGCTTTTCTCGCAGTAATTTTTGGAAAGTTTTCTACAAACGTAAGTCTTGCATATTACATAGTTTTAGCAAGTAGAGGGTCCTGAAGGGGTGAAATGGGAAACTGGGATTGGCCTGTTTCCACCCTGGGAAAATGGGATTTAAGTCACTGTAAGTGAGATTTGGTCACTGAGAATGGGAAAAAAATGTCAAAAATGAAAATGGGAAAAACATGATATATTTTGTCACCATGACCAGTCGAGATATCACTTATTTCCTGTGAGAGAAAAACGTCGAGATCGTAATGTGCATCTCTTACTGATTCGGAGTCAGGTTCTCTCAAGCTCATTAACAGCAGGAAAGGAATGGCCGGATTCCTTCAAAATTAAATTAAGAGATGTTAGTCAGGGCTTTTGACATCCATTCCAGAAAAAAAAAACAAAACAAAAAAACACCACTTACAGGACCTCTTCATACCATCGACCAAGGAATCAAGATGGTTAAATTGTGCTGCAGTACGTGCCAGCATATGAGGTTTTTTTTTTTTTCCAGCATATAAGGTGCTACGATCTTTGCATGAATCGTTTATCACCGATAGCCCTGTAGTTAGTACTATATCCAATAAGTGTTTGAAATCCCTCGAAATTTTGAGGTTCTTCTGATCTGAAGAAGTCTCTTAATGGACCGAAGCCAGCATACAGGACTTGTCGCCAAATTTTAAGAGAGAGGCAATGTATGAATATGCGATGGTGTTTGGCACATCAGTTGAAGAAGCAGTGAAAAGTGTTTCAAATTAAAGTGGGCAGCAGCTTACTACGCACATCCAAACTGATATTGCAAACTGCCAACATCACATACAGTTTCCTTACCTCGCATCAAAATTCCAAAGCCAACCTCATAGGAGATAACCAGAAATGAGCAAGCTGAAATGAGGGCCTGGGCTCAGGTGCATGGTAAATCCATCAGACAACGAAATGTAACACGAAATAACACAATGGACAGGGCCGACACTTTGCCTCTGAACTTATATGAAACTGAAACGGTCTTGAAATTAGTCAATCTGAATTCACTGAAAGGCGTAGAAAGAGTTTCAAGCAAAAGTGATGAGCCGGGTAGTTCAAATGAGGGTGCCAGTAATTACTACCAGAGTCTCCTAACGACGTGGTAGACAGCTTAAGTGTGAGTGGCAATGACAGTGACTCTGAAGTAGAGGTTGACAGCGCTGTTGAAACAACGCTAAGCGTGATCCGTCCGACCAGGCTCCGAGATATAAGAACACCAAAATTTTTGTAGACAGGAAAGATACGAATGTGAAGTAGCAGGAACTTGTAACCTAACTAATCAGTATACCTTCCCAACTTACATGCTTCAGTACAGTCTAAAACGATCCTATTATCATCAGAACATCTTCGCAAATCCTCGAAATTGCGAATTTTTGTGTCTTTGTTGGGTCGTATTTAGAAGCCATAATTTTGCGGATGTGAAGAGTAAAATGAAAAGAGACACTGGGATTTCTTGCAGAATTCTGCCTATGGGAATGGGATTTTAGCACTGGGAAGAGGGACTTGGGAGAAAAATATGGGCTGGAAAATGGATTTGGTACCCTTCCCCCGCACCCGGCCCCCTCCCCCTTCCCCTTCAGGACCCTCCAAGTAAACCCATTAAGGGACGTTGAGGTTTAGCATCGATCTCGGAGAATGGAGCAGAATATGGTTCAATGAAACCTAGGAGCTTTCAAAAACAAGGCTAGGAGAGTAATTACACCAATCAAAACTGACACAATCAAGAACAGCCTGTCCAACACACGAGCTGCCTTAATCCACTCCTTCTGATGTCTCCTCTTCTCTGGAGAGAGTTCCATTTCGCCAGCATTCTGAAAAAGGTCGAGTAGTACTGAGGACGAGGTGACGGAGGAGCTTTGTTTGGCAGGGCTCTGGCGACGAGAGTAGAGCTGATCTCTCGAGGTCTTTCGTCGACGCTTGTTTCTATAGTTAGAAAAATTCGTTTTTCTGTTGTGACTGGTATACTTGGGTCTGTTTCCCGATATGCCATTGGTTGGTAAACCAAACTCGTTTTTGTTTTGTAATGGGATCCACGGATCGGAATAAGTGGAGGATATCTTGGACTCATTGCGTTCAAAAAGCGAATCAGCATAAGACAGCGAAGCTTTCTCACTGTCGGAGCCTTGATCTCCCAGCCCCTCATGGCTTGAGTTTCTCTTGTATGCTGCGTTCGAGGCTTCGATGAATGACGAATCGACGTTCCAGTCTTTGGCATTTTTTTGCGGGAACGCCACACGAGCAAGCCATTTCAAGATCAAAACTCTCAGAGCCCTTGGCATTGGTCGGCTGTTACGATGATAGAAGTTTAGTATGAGAGTGGTGACAACTAAAGAAGCACCGATCTCGATCATGCAAGCGAAGTAATACTGCCCTAGCAGAGGAAAACCGTATGATGGCATAAGCTCGGAACTGAGTTGTTGAAACACCGTCATGGCCAAAAGAACTGTGATACTCAGTCCAATGCGTTCACCGGACTCAGGTGGAAGAACAAACCCTAAAAATATCATGGAAGAGATCAGCGAGCATGGAATGATCAGTTTGAGAATGAAATCCAGAGATTCACGCTGAAGTCGGATCTTTACAGTGACATCTACGAACTCGTGTGGGCAACATTGATATTTGAGTTTGTTTCGTTGCGATTTCAGGACTGTTAACTTCCATTCTCCATTTTTAACATAGTTCGTGTTCAACATATCGCCTCCGTGTGCATAGAGATCCACTTTTGAGCTGTCAAAAGACCACGAACCGAACTTGAGGATGCATTCCTGATCATCGAACGGAAAATACGTGACGTCAACTTTGCAAATGCTTTTGAAGATGGCGGGATTCAACCACGTGGCATTCCCGTCGTATTTCATGGCAACGTTGGTTTTGTACGTGTATCTTCCACCGGCAAAACGGTCTTCGTCGTCAACACTAAAGAGAGTCAAAAATATACTAGTTCTTCAACGTTTTCGAATGTTATACCATGGAAAATCCAACGACTCACTTGCATTTCCTCAGTGTACATACTGACAGGAGGGATATTCCATGGTGTATAACGAGAGAACGTTGAATAGCTATTTTACACCATGTCATAGAAAATACACTGGCCAGCACAATCAATGCAACATACACGTGGCGCATGATGCCGGAAAGTAGGATGTAATATATACCGTCGAATATAAAACGGCTTTCCTGTATTTTGATTGGCTGTATTTTGTTTGGCATGGTATAAAACAGCCTGTATAAGAATTATATCGAGAAAAGTTCTTAAAATGATGTTCAGAAAAAGCTTTGCGAAAGGTCCGGAGACATTATGGAAATTTTGGCAACTAACGATGGGTCACTAATCTCGTTTCTAGAGTGTCCTTTTACGATATGGTTGACCTTAAAGAGATAAGGGCGCGTACGGAGGTTGCATGTAGCTCTAAGTTAACCCTAAAGTCTCTGTATGTTACGCAATAGTCTTAGGCCAAAAAGTACTCGTACAAACCACTGCACTCTAGTCCGAGTGGAGCAAGAAAGTTTTTTTAAGAAAGGAAAAACAGGTTTCTTACGTTCACGTTTTGTAAGTTCAAAAGGCATTTTAGCCATAGAACATGCAGCTTGTATGTAAAGTGACGATCAAAATCGGGATAGAGTTACGTACAAGTATACTGAAAGCTATAGTATCGTAGTATAGTATATCGTCGTTTTACCGTTTATAAAAGTTAAAGACAGGAATTCGGCCAAAAAACAAAAATGGAAGGAAAGTTCGTCTTAAGTCCTGTTTGCAAAGAATTAAATCACAACTTACTTGTTGTACAACAGAATATCTGGAACCCAGATATCCGCGGGCTGTACATGAATCTCCTTGATTCCATTGTACTTATCAGGATCCCATTTAAGGTGAGGGTTATTCCAATACTGTTCAACAAACACAGGGAATTGGGTTTAGTCGAAGATTCGTAACTTTATCACAAAAAATGGGGTGATTATATTTTGCTAAGCCCAAACCATGAAGCGAAGCAAACCGTTCGTCAACGGGAGCCGTAAAAGCTTATTTACTTTCCTAATTTGCATGTACCCAAAAGTGCGGAACATTTTTTAAATTCTAGACAGAAATTTTCAGAAAAAAGAAAAAAAAAGTCTGCTTGCTTTGACCAAACTGACGAGTGATCAGTTTTGTAGTTCTAATAAAATACGTAAGACCCTAAGAAGCGCGATAAAAATAATGACCGGCCTAAAAACCATTAAAAAAAAAAACATAAACTTCAGTAGCTGGGAAACGAGAATCCCAGACGACAGTAGCTGGAACACTTAAGGTGGATCACTTATCCCCCCTCCAACAATGAATGTTGGAAAATGTCGCCAAGCCTTGTTTTTTCGAACTAAAAGGGAAAAAATAACTGATTTTCAAAAACTGTGAGTTGGGGAAAGGGGACAAATTGCTTGTTCTCCCAACCTTTCCGTCTGGGATTGAAAGCTTGTGAACCTACCTGGTTAACCCAAGCATATGTCTTGATAAACTGGTCTTTAGCGCTCTGTGGAGAAACAATCAAAACCAAATTTACTGTTTCGCTGAAGTCCGGGTGTACAAAGTTGAAAAACTATTACCTCATACTACAAAGTTTCCATAAAACAAGCGGTATAGAAATAATAATTTCAAACATGCTTTTTTCCCTACTAAATCATTCATTACTGGCACACGGATAAGAGAAAGAGAAAAACTGTCACGCAATATGACTTACCACATCAATAATGCGAATCAGTTGGAAGTCAAACGTGACTGTAACAGGTCCAGACTCGTTGATAACCGGGTGCGTGTATTTGTTGTAGTTTTTAAACAAGTCTTTATAGAGTCGTGTCTCATTCGTTTCCATTGCGGCTTCTGTAAAGCGACGAAAGGAAAGAGAGAGAAAACAAACCGACTTGGAACGCTGTTAGGGTTTTTGAAACCAGCTGGGCGTTGATTTTGTAGAAACACTCGTCTGAAACGCGCGCGCCAGCGTGGTGGCTGTCATAATTCAGCCGGTTTCTTAAACTGACTTCCCCTTTCACTTAAAAATTATATTACAGTGCTATTGCCTTGAAAAGCTTTTGAAGCTCTTGTCAAACTCCGCAAATGCATCGCAAAGACTAAAACTTGACTGTAGACAAGTGAAACCGTTGGTTGCCGTGCGCAAAATCGTTTTCTAAGCCTATTGGGATGCATGCAGGCCGCATCTCCAAGACATCTTAAGAATACTTGAGCTAATGTGTGCAAAGCTTACTATATTCATAATGAATTCAAACAAAGAAAAACAAATATCTCGTTTTTCAGTCGCTATTCGTAGCTAGTCCTTACCTGCAATGTAACAAATGAGCGCCAAAAAGGAAACAGTTTTTCCAGCTTGAATCATTACTTGGTTTTCAAGCATGGACAGCGAACACCTGGAAATAGATTCTCAGCTCACATCTGAAGGAAGAAGCAAGAAGAGATTGTTACAGAGCTTCAGACTGATAAATTTGCGTTTTTGTTCCTTAATGTTGGTGTACCTCCGTGGTACACCAATACGGCGGGCGGAAAATAGTGTAAACATCTGGAACTTACTTTGACTATCAAGGCGACTGATTATCTGTACTGAACAAACAAACGTTTACATAAGCAGTTTTCACAATACTTAAACTTCTGAATAGGCTAAAAATCATGAAATAAGAATGTATTTTTCGACAAACGCGTTCCTAGCTTTATGTCGCGCACCGCAATTACTGAAATTCAAAATGCGCTGGTTTCCAGACGAAGCAAGCTGCTGAGCTGAAAAGTTGTAAAGAGAAATAAATTTACCCCCCTTATGCCTGATCAGTATAAAAACGTTGGTGTCTGTTTAGTTTTGGATTTTAGAACATGATGACATCATGTGCATGCGAAGAATACAACTCACGGAGTTCGGTCTGTACTCGCGTCCTCAATCAAGATTTTTCCATAGAGACCTCGTGCTCGGTTAATAAGAGCTAATTCAGTTTTCATTATTCTTCCGCGGATATGAACAGCGGTTTACGGGCCTGAAAACACCAAGACCTGGATCAAGAACCAAATTCTCTTCACGGCATCACAAAACATTGTTACAACTGAAGAAACGTGGAGAGAACAATAAAACCACAAACAGGAAAATGCTTTCTTGATGTACTGTAGAATTTTCTCTGTATAAAACCACCCTAGCTACCGTTATCAGTAAGAATTACATCAGACGTATTTCATACGTAAAATGCACTCTGAATCTTCTGTTGTGAAACATTCAAATTATAAAATGTGGCATTTTTGTTACAAATTTTATTGTTAAGTTTTAATCTACCATTTATGGGCCGTTATCCGGCGACCTGAAATTTCGTTGGGCCGGAAAGGTTCACTTGGCTAAAATGTATTATTTACTCAAGCAAATAATCTTCGAAAAAATTAAGCTACTCATCTTTTGATATCTATGGCAACAGTTTATTTGAGCAAAGTTTATCACGAGTGGCTCTGTTATTTTGGATCTTCTTTAGCTAGAGAACGGGTAAGGAGCTCAAAGTCCGTGTACGAGGTGTTTTAAAATCTGGTAGGCCCGAAGTTATTTATTCTGGCAACACTGGAAGCCTTGATTTTGCATAAAGTTAAAATACGTTTCCATTTGTAGTTTAAACGGTAATGACTTGCAAGTCAATAAGTTCGGTTTATTTGACGTCATTTTTATGACTGGCCTCTAACTGGCTGCCATTAGCAAATACAAATATCGTATTTAGTTATGACTTTGTAAAAGTCTCTTGGAACATTTTGTAGCTCATATCGGAGAAAGTGCAGATATTTTCGTGTGTTACGTTTTCGCATTATTAATAGCATAGCTCACAGCCAAAGTTGCTTGTCTTCAGGTACGACATACCATTCAAAAAACACTTCTACTGTTTATAATTAAACTATTTGCATTCAGGCGGGCTCTTTTATAGACAAATACATTATGTAAGCAGATATGTTTGTTATATGCAAATTATGCATAGTGGTAAAAAACACATGTATCAATTTAAACAAGCAAACTAGTGTGTTCCTTTTTGCATAATAGTGTTATACAAGAATGGTTTTATTTATTTTATTTAAAGTCGATAAAGCTCCAATGTAAACTACTGGATGTTAACAGAGAACTTTGCACTCGATTTTTGTGCTACAGATCTTTTTTTATTAGCGTGGGGCTTTGATTAACTATCGACTTCTTATTTCAATAATAATAGCACGCAATAGTAGTTGATATTAGGCCAAAATACGGGAAGTAATAATTAGAACAACCCGTACTTTAAAGAAGAAATGAATGAAGTTATGAGTTGCAGCGAAAACTATTTTTGAGTGTCGTCGATTGTCGCCTCGAATTGCCTTATGCAATCTAAAATTTTCATCTTTGTTTAGTATTTTCACACCTCTGTCACAGGTTGTACATTAATTTTCATTTTATTTAAAGTTAAAAATCGAAAATTTTCTTTTGCTCCTTCCTTTAAAATAGCGTTTATTTAAGTGTTGTCTAAAACTGACGACTTTGTACTAACATCTCAAAAACAAAAAAACTTTGAGAATTATTTTTGATTTTATATCCGTTTTTCGTACCTTTTTGTTTCATGTCCCGTGCTGCTTCTCTTTAAAAAATTTTGTCATTAACATCTTCTATCACAACCGTACACCACGATGGAAGCAACCTTTTTAGGGTATATTTTCGATTTTTTTTTTTTTACGTATTTTAGTATACATTTGAACACTGTAGTATGTTAAATTTTACTTATTATCTTAGAGATCACAACTAAAATTTTGTTAGCGAGATAAATGGCACTATCGAGGCTAACAATCGTTTACTTTCAACTGAAATGCTAAGGAAATACCTAAAAATAAGTACAAGGCAGAAAATAACACAGTTATTCACCACTAAAGCCTTGTCGCTTTTCAAGTACGGGAATATTAGAATTCGTTTATGCTGAGTGGCTTACGATGACTAAAATATTTATAAATGTATATTTTTACATGACGCACCTCAGTCGAACATCCAGTTGTACTTTGTCTCAGTGTATTGTGAAAAATGGAAATCCAAAGAACCTACAGGTTTTTCTATTCATACTATTTCGAAATGTCCACTTCCTACAGCAAACAGTTCTAATAACCAACGTTTGTCATGTTGGTCATGTGACGCAAAGCTAAATAGTACAGCATTAACTGCTGTTAAAATGTCATCGACGTTGTCCGCAGCTGCAGATAATGAGCGACTTACAGTATTCATTTTGTAAAGAAGAAATTAAAATGTAAATGAACCATTATCATCCCGCCGGTCACGAGTCTCTGAGAACGCCGATCTAAGGTCTGAGAACAAAGGTTAAGTTGTCAGATGTGTTACAAAAGCAAACTTTAATATACTGTCATTTCAAAGTCGTGTTCTGATAATAAGTTCATGTAGGCGGTAAAAGGAGGCGGTCCTAAGACTGCATTGGGTTTTCATTGTAGATTTTGACAAAGATTGTGCACAGATCGCGTGCAGTCCTTGTCCTGCAGGGCATGTTATCAGTGTCCACGCGAGTGTCAATTTGCTCAATATATGCATAAACACTGAACCCATCTGATCTTAAGAGGCGTTAATGCAGTGATAGATGTCAATATGCTGGATACACAAGAATAAACTATCCTGGTATCCGCGAAAAGTTAATGTAAACAATTGACATGATATTTAAATTGAAAAGCTTTTAGTGTCGACCCACTTTTTTTAGAGTAAATTTTTCCAAAATTTATCGCATTGCTAAGAGAAGCTTTCGTCTCTCGAATCCTTTCGGATTTTTGTGAATTTAAATGACGTTGAAAGCGGTGGAGATAATGCAAATAAATCCACGGAAATTTGGATTTTGCGTGTTTCCAACATCGGTAATAATGAGAGCATAGGTGACAAACATACAGCTGCATACAAATTAGGTGATACAGCTTGATCTCCGGATAGGAAAAAAACTCGTGCAGTTTTCAATTCCCTGGCTGACTGTTACAGGAAAAACCTGATCAGTTTGAAAAAAAGACCCTGATCTAGTACGTAGCCACTTGAGGGCAGTTTTAAAGTTAACAATATACTCTCAGTACTATGCGAAAAAAAAAGTCAATCTCTTTTAGACTTCACAAGCCTCCGAGAACGAGCTTCTTGTTTTAATTGTTGCAAAGACAGAAACACTCGATCGAAACCGAAGCAAGGAAACAAAACTGGTCATGAAATGTTGGCTCCGTCTTATTGCATGCATTTCTTTTAATTTATTCGTGCGAGACAGTGGCGGATCTAGGCGAGGGGCCCGGGCGGCCTCCCTTATTTTGGGTAAATAAAGAAGAAATGACTGAAGAAGGAAAAGCCGGCGGGGCAAGTGAAACAATCTCCCCCCCCCCCCCCCCTTAGCTCAACGTGTGGAGCCGCCACTGCGGGAGTCATCATTTGCAACAAACACCATAGCGTAAACGTACTGCGGTATTATACTTGCTGTTGAAATAAGTATTTGAAGTATTTGAAGTATTTGAAGTATTTAAGGTGACTGGCAACACTTTCCAGCACTTTCCAAGACTTCGATGACCAAGATTTTGATGGGTCATTATTACCACTTTTACCAGTTGATGTTGCAATCATGGTATCAAAAAATGCCCAATCATTGGTGAACACGTTATCATTTTCGTGTTACCATTGCAAAAGTACCGGACCTGCTAAAAACACCTTTAATTTTTAAGCCGTTCGCGCCCAAAATGTTCCCACGTAATTGCCATGTCCTCAGGTAAAGATCAACTTTTGCCGGATTTTAGAAGCTTTAAAAATTTTAAGAAGATCTTAGCTTACAACTATCAGCAATAAACGAATCTACATCAGTAAAATTTAGATCAGGTAAACGTACACAAAGTCCACAAAGTTAACTTTTACAGTTTATGTCTTACTTGAAGTAGAATAAGCCTTGAGAAATAATACATATTAGTCTTACCCCTTCACATTCGAAAAAACTTCGGTCTCACAAGAGTAGAAAAGGAGAAATATTTGGAACTTCTCACGTACAAGTTTTTTTGTTAAAATGGTGAAAATTAGTAATGGAAGGGAGTAAACTACAGGTGAAAATTGCACAACCGGTACCCAGCCCTATGTATAGATCGTTTTCATGAGACGTCATCATTTTCTAAAATCGAGAATGAAAAGCTCAATAGTGTGCTTCGTTTGAAAACCAGCGTATTTTGAATTTCAGAGTTATGGCGGTGCGTGACACAAAGCTACAATCGCATTTGTCATAAAATATATACCTATCTCATGATTTTTAGCTTTTTTAGAAGTTAGATCATTAGGAAAAGTGCTTCGATGTAAATGTTTGTTTGTTCAGTACAGATAATCAGTCACCTAGAGAGCCATAGTAAGTTCCAGATGTCTACCCTGTTTTCCGGCCGCCATATTGGTGCACCCCAGAGGTGCACCAACATGGCGTTTCCATGCTGGGCTCTGTAAATTTCTGCGAAACATTTAGACAAATATCTGCAGTCTGGGAAAACGCACAAACCTTAAACTTTGAGAAGTGTCTTATCTATCTATTTGCTATAAGATCACAATATCTTGACTTTATCAACTGAATAGCTTTCGTTTTATTTTTTACTGCGTGACAGTAAAAACGATCTTTACTTGCTTTTATTTCTTCCTTAGGGCGAGCTTGATGTATGACGTAGCGTGACGTTGCGATATGAATTTTCGTGCGTAATAAGGATGCGTAGAAGCAATGGGCGCGAAAGACCTTGACTGCTAATAGCTCAAAAACGAGCTTGGTGACCCCCATATTTTGTCATCGAATTTTGATTAACAGAATAAGATGCAACTTGTAGCCAAGTTGTAAAATTCTGCCTGGAGAGTTCAAGGAACCTAAATTTTGAACATTTTTGAGTTATTTTGGCCACATACAAAATTACCTTTAAATGGTAGGAAACCTTAAAATAACAGTTTAATAGGATAGAAAAACACCAAAGAGATAATGATAAACCAGAAAGGAACAAGGATGGCTAAGGATGGAGAAGATTGACACGGATTGGAAACGACGAATTTGAAAACTTGAGGCTAAACTTTTCAATGTGGGCAAACCATGACTGAGCTCCTTTAAGGTGGCTCTGAACCCTCTGGACAGAATTTTTTAAACTTTGCAAAAATTTGCATCTGATTATGCTTATCAATATTCCATGACAAAAGTGGGGGTCACCAAGCTCGTTTTGTTGTGTTTTATAATATAAATAGGACCCTGCGCGCGCTCTGATTGGTCAAAAATCTATATTTTATCAGAGTATAAAACACAGAAAAGAGTATTTTATTGTTTATCGCCGCATTACCTCTAGTTAACATTTTTGTTAGAGATGGCGAAAAGCATTTCTTTGAAGAAATTTGTGATGGATTTCTCTCTCTTCTTGATTTTATATATATATATATATATATAGCTAAATTACAAGGTACTTTTAACAGGTTGCGTTGTTGCTATGGTAACCTACTATGCCATAAAGATCATCATTATTGGTTCACCTATGGCAGGGCGTTTATGCGACACCAATATTGTAGCATCAGTTGAAAAACAGAGGTAGAATTCATCCGTAAAAGTATAGCTGTTGGAAAATAGCTAGAAACTGTCGCCAACCTTGTTACGGACACGTGTGCATAAACGGTTGTCATATAAACATGTAAACGACGTAATTAAGTAAAGTGGTAAGGTTAAAAGTGTACGACATATTTTTTATTTCAACTTCCTAGAATCTACATGAGATGATATCATTTTTTTCTGCACTACGCTTTAGCCACCGGAAGTGCAATTTCAGTTTCTGTTTGGTCAGAAACAGTGTGATTTGGGACCTGGGACTAGTCAGGCCGTGACGTCAAAGTAGGAACGTGGTGTCTTTGGTAAATTTTGACAATTCTAAACCAAAAATTGGGACTAGGCGAGAGTGTCTAATAACTGGTATATTTTACTTTCATCCCGTTTCTATTTCTTTGGTTCGAAAGATATGCCGACCTATTTGTCGACCTACGTTTTTGTTTTGACGTCACGGCCTGACTAGCTCCATGCCTTCACCTTGCGCGGTTTCTGACCCAAAGGCCGGAAGTGAAATTTCCCGTTTTCAGACGGCTAAAACGCGGTGAAGAAACAACGATATCTGTTATTTTTTTATTTCCACGATCTCATGAAGATGCTATCAATCAAGGAAATAAAAAATATCGGTCATAAACACTTTAAAACTGGAATCAAAACTGAACTGAAATATGAATCTGGTTAAACAAATGTTACAATGTTAAACAAAAACGTGAAGAGAATATTCTTAATGGGATCTTTGTTCACAAACCTAAGTCTTCTAAAATTGTTTTGTTAAAGTTATAGGTTTAAGACAGCATCTGTACTGAAAGGTGCATAAACCGATTATTATGTTAACCGGAGCAAGTTAATATCAATTGACTTTAATTTACACTATAGGTATTTAATTGTATAGTTTTAGTGACAATGTAATTTATTTCATCATTTATTTATTTTTTTCTTTTTAGTTCTTCACGTTCGAATTTTGATCGAGCTTACTTCGCTCTAAGGCGTAACGTGTTTAAATAGAGTGTTCATATGCATCGATTGATTGATATTAAAAGTTTTGCATCAGTGACACTTCATCTTTTAACGAGTCCGTTGTCATAGGCTGTAACCTACGTAACCGCTCTTAGAGGATATTAATCTTAAAAAGTACATCGCCGCTTCAAACGATATCAGTTATTAACGTATTCAACTTACTTAAAAAAACACACACACACAAAATGAGAGTTAGACAAGTTCCAGCTATTTGCTCTAGACGTTATTTGTACGAGATCTTTGAAAAGTATCCATGTTGAAAAGTCGTTCAAACCAGCATTTTCTTGACTTAGTAGATAAGACGAGACGAGACGAGACAAGTCAGGCCAGGCCACTGAAGGTACGCATTACATCAAACGCAGTTACTGCATTAGCATCCGGTAAAATTGAGATTATTTAAGTGATTACGAAAACGTGGTTACACGGCTGCAGCCCCCTCCCCCCGAAAACAGCAACAAAATATCCTTTACAACACGCAACACGCGGGATTTTTTCCCAGTTTTAGCTTTGGGAGTACTTCAGTCACGTGAAGCGTTTAGACCAATCGCATGCGAGCGTGAAGATTTGATGGATAATAAATAGACGATATAACACGACGGTGCGAAAGGCTAAATTATATTTTCGAGTGGTAAAAACAGCATTTTACAAACAAGCGCAGCGAGTGGGTGAAATTTTGTTTTTAACAAGAGGAAATAAAATTCATATCCTCAAGCCACCGAGTAATTTTCTTTTTTTTGTATAGAGCTGATTGTCAGAACAAACGTGAAAAAGAGGGAAATGACGTCATCAATATTCTTCTCATGCCACTAGTGAGGATATGGAAAATATGCCACTTGGGTCCCGGATGCAGTTTTGTGTGAATTTTACGAGTGGTGTATTTATCGTAAAGCACGCGCATCTGTAATTACTAAGAATTATGCAGACCACGCGAAGGGCGATATACATTAAAGCCGAAGGGCTGAGTCGGATACCTCCCTCCTCAGTCTGCATAATTCTTTTTATCACACGAAAGCTGAATTGATAATAGTTATTATCCTGTTTCTTTCAGTCCGGAAAGACCAAAATTTATAATAGCGTGAAAGTTGCTGTGTAGAAATTCTAGCATAGATTGTTCGCTGTACTATGGTTCGAAAACACTGCTATAAAATTCATTTTACTCAGTGAGTAAGAAAATAAAGCAGTTTTGAAGGGTCACCGTGAACTTTCTTTCATTTGCATTGCTTACTAGTAAAAATAGAACACATATCACTGCTCCTTCGATCTACGTAATTCAAGACATTTGCCGAAGTAGTAGAAGGAAATAATTTAATTTATTACGTGAATTTCTGCTGTTTCTTTTTTCCTCAATATGAGGATACATATTCTTCAAAGTCATATAATCGCGAGCCAGGATTTCGAGTCAGGATTCTCCAGCAAAAGACCGTCTCGATTTTATTCCAGCTTGCTTGTGATTAGCTTTCGTTTCGGCTTGACTCTGGTTAGCTTTTGATGTCGGCGCGCTTGCGGTTAGCTTTTATTCCGGTTTGCTCGCGGTTATTAAACTTCCACTCTCGTTTGCTTGTGCTTAGATTTCATTCGTTGGTCAGGGCAATACAATATATCATTTACTATAAGCTTATATCGTTAAAAAATAATTACATATCGTAATAACAAGGGCTTCGTTCTTTCATTATGTTCGCACACAAAAAAATCATCACGGTCCTGCCTCGGGATCCCGTGACTCGATATCCTAACTGGAAGTGCACCTCGAAACACTCCTTGCTAGCGCGTTTATCTCCGTTAATATTGCTCATTATCGCATGTAGCTGACATAGCTGTTATTATAAGAGTGATACATGAAACAATTATGAATATCAGGGGAATTTAGAACTGCAGAACAAGTAGTGTTAACACATTGTCATGACCTCAACAACCCAGAAAAATTTCCCAATTCAGTGGAGTGTTGTAGCGATGCTCTACCAATCGGCCATGAGATGGATTTCTGTTTTGGTGTCTTATATTATTTTAATAAATACAGTCGGAGCGAAATGCAACTTATTACTCACCTGGAATAAGCCCCATTTGTAGCTCTCTTGTTTTTGTGCAGACTTAATGGCACGCCTTTCCCAGTTTGAATTCTTCTAAGCTATATTTCTCCGTGTCCAAAACAATTATCACTGAGCACGCGAACAAAGGTAATGTTGTCTTTAATGTTGTCTGGGAAATTTTCCAAGGAATATTATTTTTATTCAAAACGGTTATTGCGATCAGAGCATATTTCAATATTTTATAATATTAACTTGGCACGAATTTGAATATCTTTGTCATTCCATATAATCGTTTTCTTTGTGAATGGCATTTTATTATTCTGTTGATAATAATAAAATAAAATATATATTTAAGCAATAGACCACAAGTTTTTATGGTTTATAGGCTGATAAACCACGCGGGATGTTGGAAGAACACGAGAAGAATTCGTAAATCACTCGCCTGCGGCTCGTGATTTACGAATTCTTCTCGTGTTCTTCCAACATCCCAAATGGTTTATCATGCCTCTAAACTATGGGAACTTGTGGTCTATTGCTTTTATATAATAATTCAGGAGACACGCGAAATTTTCATGAGTTTACTGGCACAATCAACCATAGCTGATTGACCAATCAAAGCGCGCGCATTGATTTGATTATTATATAAATATATATTAACTTGGCTCCGAGGATTAAGGCGGATTAAAATAATGGAAAACGGATGAATGAACAATTTCGTTCCGATTTTTATTTCCCGCCTTACAGATACAGATCCTATTTTGGCGTTATACAGTTGCAGATCCAAACTTTTGTCGTAGAAATTTCGAAAGGTTTCCCTGGAGACAAAGTCCAGTGGGGTCAATATGCCGCTTTTAAATTACGAGTTCCAAATTTCGCCGACATAATATTCGAATGATATTTGAAAATGTAATAGTTTAAATGGAATTCAGAACTGGGACTTTCTGCCGATAAATAATGTAGAAACAAGGTCATCACGAAACTGTCTTTGTTGTTGCTTTCTATCGCTATGCTTTGTTTCTAGGTAATGTGAACAATATCATATAAACCCTTGGTGTTCGGCCATCGTAACTTCATTCAAAATATAAAACAAACAGCGGTGATAAACATTTTAAAAACATTCATTTTCTGAACTTAACGTTTCGTATGCTAGTCAACATACATTTTCAAAAGTACAACCGTTAAAAATGTTTGGAAAGCTATTTCTTCTGTATCAATGGGGGTCTGGTACCTAGACAGAAAACCTCTGCAGTAGAAATTTAAGACGTTTACAAACGGAAACTGTCTGTAAAGTGACGGTTACACTTTTGAAAATGTATGTTGACTAGCATACGAAACGTTAAGTTCATAAAATGCATGTTTCTAAAATGTTTATCACCGCTGTTCATTCTATATTTTTAAGGTGAACAATGTTTGGTCGAAATATCCTATCTTGAATTAAATAAAAGCAGGGTACTAGGACAGACGGCGAGTCAACATGAGGTTCCAGCTTTTCAAGCATCTTAAATCATGGCTTAAACCATTCCGGTCAGAACCATGCGAGGGACAACAAGAAAATTACCATAACGTTTCAATTGGTACATCGCCACAACAGGTCACGTGACCCAACTAATCAACACTTTCAAGCAAAAATAAGTTAAGGTTGTTGTGTTTTATACTGCTGCCAAGTTTGAAGATGTTTTTATTGATAAATCGCCCAAAAGTTATGGCTGTTTTCAGAGTTTATGCAAATTGGACTGTGAGCTGTGAGCCATGCCTCAAGATGCTCGAGTTTGGGAAATTGCTCGAATTTTAGCGCAAAAATTAATTCCGTTGCCATCATAATCATCTCAGCCTCGGGTTTATTCTTAAAATATTCTTTAAGTTTCGCAAATTTCAGCTTCGATGTTCTTATAAAACATATTCCTCCAAAAAAGAAAGAGTTTAAGAAGAAGAAATCTGCATAGAACACACTGGGAAAGAAAACTGGAAAAGGACTGTTGAAGCGGCAAAGAATGCGCTGAAATACCTGCGGTACGATTATTTTTGTCTAGGACGTTCGCGCGATAATTTTCCAGTCCATCGATTTTTTTTAAAAATTTTTTACTTGTGTCAGAAATACAAAACAAACAAAGAAACAAACAAAAATTGGGGGTCACCGACTTCGTTTGAGGGATAAAACGTGTGGAAACTGCCCTGATTTTGAAAAATTGGCGCACGTAATTTAGCATGGTCTACGGGGGTTTATAATTAAAGATATCAAAGGTAAGTCAATGGAGGTAAACGATTTTACTCATATTTTGTAGAAGTGGGTCTGTTGCGTAAATAACTCCAAATGCTGCCAACGTTTCCACAAAACTTAACCCTTCAGAGGGATTTGAAACCGTCGCACAGATAAACGAAGACCTAAAAAGAACTGAATTCGATGGTGCATTTTGCAAAAAATTCAAACTCCTAATCTACAGATTTTTTTCGCTAAAAGTGGAAAAATCAGTACAGAAAATGATCTGCCAAAAGAAAAATAGGGATCACCTATTATTGTTCATTTTATTACTTAGCGCGCGTTCGATGCATGACGTGGCGTGTGAATTTGCGTGCGCAGTAAGGATGCGCAGAAACAATCCGCTGTAGGAAAAAAGATGGCGATTGGTACATTTACCCATAATTCGTAGCTCAAGGAAACTTAAGAAACGCTCATAAAAACGTGCAGAAACGTTCTAAAACCTTCAAACCCAGCGTAGACAATGTCGATAGCAAATGAACAAATACTCCAAAAATTTGGCTTTCCTTGTACTTTACAGACTGTATTAGGCTAGCATGGTATTGTGGTAAAATGTACAGCCGCCATCTTTCTTCCTATGGAGGATTAGCGCGAACGTCCTTAAGTCTGGGACTCAAAGCGTTGAAATTCAAAAGCTGCTTCTATATTTTAAGTACTGTGACAAGACGTGTAAACTTGTCTTTATATCGACATATCATAGTTTGAATTGGCTCAGTTCCTTTGGCTTGCTATAATTCAAAAAAAATATTCGAACTGTCGACCATTCAAGGATAAAAACTTGACCGACAGTGTTTTAATAGTATCACAACCCAACTTATTTCGTTGCGATCATATTCTATGCCAAGCGCATCTGTGATCTGAATCACTTAGCACTTTTTAATCGACATATCATAGCTTGAGTTGCGAAGTTGGTTTGGTTTACCAGGATAACAAAAAACATTCGGACCGCCGATAAGTTAGTGTTTTTTCTGACGGGCTCCTTTTACAGCCACAGGTAGTTTTATTATTACGTGTATTATTTACGTTTCTGCATACATTAAGAAACAGCTGACCGAAACGTAGGGTTACCCTCCATTTTCCTGTCTGATTTAAAAAGTTATGTTGAATTTTAGCTAAATAAATTTGCTCTGCAATTTTGCCGCGCCCTAAATTATCACCTTCTGAACTATCTCTGAATTATCACGAACATTACAACCTAATGATGTCAGCCCATATTTGTGGCCTGTGTCCCACTGCAGTCAATTAATGAATCAACATGTTAGATCTGTGAACAGTTGCCCGCTACTCAGATTGCCACAGCAACCAAACAAAGATCTAGAGGAAGTGTGATATCAGTTGGCGCTCGATCCTGACAGAAAGAACACCTCAATTATCGTTCGTTCAGTTCAAAGACACTTTACTACGGTTTACATTTTGGTACGTATGACTGATGTTTTTTGTTTCTTTAATTTCCAGTTCCCATGATGTCTCGCCCAAAGAGAGAAAAGTGCCATTGTTCCATATTGATGTATCTTTCCGTTGGTTAATTCAAATCATGATTATTTAATTATTTAGTCATTTTCAAGCTGTTGTTAGAATTCATATTCCCCACGACTTAAGTTAGCAATGGATTATCAGATTGGGAAATACATGTCTTTGTGTATTTCCATGTGCCTTTTGTTATTTGTAGCCATAAGGTACACGGAAATGTCCATGTACGTTTTCTTATGTGTAGCTATAAGGTACATGGAAATTTCCTTGCAAGTTTTCTTATGTGTAGCAATAGGGACCATGGAAATTTCCATGCAATGTTTCTTATGTGGATAACGTAGCCATAAGGTACATGGAAATTTCCATAGAATTTTTCTGATGTGTAGCCATAAGGTACATGGAAATATCCATGCAATTTTTCTTATGTGTAGCTATAAGGTACATGGAAATATCCATGCAATTTTTCTGATGTGTCTGAGCCATACCCGATACATGGAAATTTCCATGCAATTTTTCTGATGTGTCTGAGCCATACCCGATACATGGAAATTTCCATGCAATTTTTCTGATGTGTCTGAGCCATACCCGATACATGGAGATTTCCAGGCAATTTTTCTGATGTGTCTGAGCCATACCCGATGCATGGAAATTTCAATGCAATTTTTCTGATGTGTCTGAGCCATACCCGATACATGGAAATTTCCATGCAATTTTTCTGATGTGTCTGAGCCATACCCGATGCATGAAATTTTCCATGCAATTTTTCTTATGTGTAGGCATAAGGTACATGGAAATGTTTAAGCAATTCTTTTGTGTTTAACGTAGCCATAAGGTACACAGAAATTTCCACGTACTTTTGTAACTTTTGCCCGTTCTTTTATAACTTGGCAAATATATCAACATTTTTGGTGTTTAGACATCAGAAAGAGAGATAAGAAACTTTTTTTTGTTTCAAATAATCACCATTATTCATGAGTTCTTGCCACTTTTGATTACCCCATTGCAGAAAACTGGGTCATCGTATTAATTTTTACCATTAGGTTTTGGGAAATATGTAAGCGTTTTAGCAAATTTGTGTCATAAGTTTTCTTAAAGCTTCGCTTCTGGCAAACTTCTTAGGGTTTGCTACATTTTTACCAGTTGACGTTTTGTCTTCGTTTGGCAACATGCGCTGTTAAGGCAAAATCGCGTCAAACTTTTCACCAGCCTGTCAAAACAATGCTCCAAAACATCATTTTGTGCCAGATTTGCCATTTCTTTATGGCAAAATTAACGCTGAATAGCCAAATTATTGCAAGAAATTACATTTTCGAATATTCCTCAGTCTGTATAATAATTATACGTATCACACGAAAGCTGAATTAATAATTGTTTATTATCCTGTTTCTCTTTTATCCGGAAAGCGAGAGACCAAAATTTTTAAAAGTGCGAAAGTTGTTGTAGAAATTCTAGCATTGATTGTTTGCTATACCATAGTTCGAAAACACTGTTAAAAAAAATTCATTTCATTGAATAAGAAACTGTAGCAGTTTGTAAGAGTCACCTGGGACTTTCTTTCATTTGTATTGCTTACTAGTAAAAATAGAACTGGCACGACAAAAATAAATGAAAACATACTGGACCACCGTTCCTTCGATCTACGTAATTCACGACAAGAGCAAAGAAGAGTGGAAGGTTAAGAATTAATTTACGTAAATTTCTATTGTTTTAGTCCGTTAATATTAGGATACATATTCTTCAAAGTCATATAATCCTAAGCCAGGATTTCAAGTCAAAATTCTCCAGCAAAAGACCAGCTATCTGTCACTCCAGCTTGCTGATGGTTAGCCGTTTCATTTCGGCTCTACTCTGGTTAGCTTTCACTGATTTGAGATCGACTCTTTCCAAACTCCCCACATAACTCGCCAAATATGCTGAACTTAAACTTGAACGAGTGTAGGTTTTTGTCGAGGGTCGAGGGCAATACCTAAAAAAGTTAACACTATTAGTATTTTTAATATTTTTGATATTTTTAATATTAAATAAATATGTAATGCTAGTTCGCGCAGTTCTTATCTTCAGCACTTTCTCGCCTTGCGCGTGTTGTGAAAGGATTTTTGACCGCGTTGAAAGTCTCTTTTAAACTGGGCCCTGCGATGTCAGTTGAACGATTATTTGCCCTTTGTGATTTGATAATTTCTTCACTTCAGGAAGATTCAAACACTATAATCAGCAACATGCGTGTATTTCAAGGGGAAATTGGAAGCATTTTAGATCCTGACGACAGCAAAACGCAACCGAAGACTAGGAGAAAGTTCGGATCGAAGTCCCCCCCCCCCCCCCCCCCCCCCCCCCCACAATATCTTTTTATTAAACCCCACACAAGAAAAACCCCACCAAAACACAGGGGAAAATTTGGGTAAAATTCCCCCCCCCCCCCCCCCTCCTTAAAAAGTATATTTTATATCAACATCTTTCCCTCCGCCCACCACGTGATAAATCAATTTAAAACACTCCGACTTCTGAGCGACACGGTTCTTCGCTTATCAGACCCAAGAGAGCATGGTCTTTTTCTGCTGACAAGGCACGATTTGCAAATATATTTGAGTCACAAGGTAAGGAAATAGTTGAATATTAGTAAAAAAAAAAGACAAAATCCACCCTAAGAATACCGACTGAATACTGCTTGAAACGTTTTATCACGAATAAGAACCTTCTTGATTTCGAAGTGATATACTAGTAATAAGCTCTCTGCATCTCGAAAGTTTGGGCTCATGCTATCCCAAATTAAAGGTAATTATCGGTGTCCATTATTTTTCATGTACAGTTTTGCGTTTTAAGCTTGATTGAGAAAGTAAAAGTCACAAAATCGATGGGATTCGATCGACTATGATCTATTCATGCTTCAGGGCGAAAAACGTAACTTTTCACATGCTTGGTGATCGAATCTGTGTATTGAATTTTGTGTTACTGGCTATCAGAACGTTGGAAACATGTGTTGTAGTCACCATGGCGTACTTTGATTGCATTATTTTTTTTATCTATCCCTCTTACTTGGAATCTGATGCTTTTCCAACTTAAGAAATAACTCCTCATTTAATTTTAAGATAATTTATTTTGTTTGGACTGTAAAGTCATGATCAAAGCACAGCTAGCGTCATGAAATGTCGATCATCTTAAACCAGATTAAACCGTAGCCACTTTTAACTATTTGCATAGCTTTTAAACGGCAAGAGAATCAAATCTTCAATTAGTGACAATTTTTTGAAGTCACATAATTTTGTTTATTGAAACCCGACTGTATATTTTTTTTGATGTGAAGTATATCTGAAATAATTCCTATTTGAACTGCGGTTGTAGATGAAAGTGAAGAATGATCATCGCAGTAAATTTTCCAATTTAAGCAATTGGAAAGAAGAAGCCTGAAAAAATCAGGGCTTCAACGGGATTCGAACCCGTGACC
>Ga0126338_10000271_pt1 | contig 25360 bp, 9 predicted proteins | sample OrbCmetagenome_2_FD_92529 | JGI IMG/M metagenome (GOLD analysis project Ga0126338, IMG submission 92529) | Coral microbial communities from Petempiche,Puerto Morelos, Mexico - Orbicella C C metagenome | ecosystem: Host-associated > Invertebrates > Cnidaria > Coral | place: Petempiche,Puerto... | reverse complement strand
TTGGGATGGCCCCCCCTCGAAAGCTATTTTTTTTCGCATGGCCCCCCCCCCCAAATCCCACCAGCCCCCCCTACCTTATAAAAAATGAACGGTCCCTTAGTTGTCGAAAGTTTTGACACAGATTGAGAGTAACATCGAAAGCGTTTACTGTTAGTGTAACACTTAGAGCTTGTGATAGTCATTCGCCCTGGGAGACGTCTTCAAAATGGCTGAGATGTTGCAGACTTCAATGGTCAACTTGTTTGCTCAAAAGAAATGTGTCAAATGTCTGCTTCGTCAGGCTGGTGTTGTTTATGAAAGTCGCCCAGGCATATCGGGAGGGTGTTGCTGAAGACCGTTGAACTGTCAGGCAGAGAGACAGAAGAGGTTGAATTGTTTGCATACTTTGAATTGTAGTATTTGCAGTTGACGAATCCGCAGTTCCATTCAACAAGTCCTGATTTATTACATTTTTAACGGTGGCCAAAAAAGCACCCAAATTCAATCTCGCAATAAGCGACCACGACCACTTTCAGGGCTGAATGCTTTTAAAGTCGCATGAATTTTAGTCTTGAAATGTTTCCCGCTTATTCGAGGTTCCAACCGCACTTCAATTTGTACTCATTCAGTAACAGCATAAATATAAAACTCGCTCTATCTATAAATTTGCTAGAGTTCTATCACGAATGCTGTTCTCTGATTGGCTATGCTACTCACTATCTATCTGTTCGGTTGTTAACAAAATGACGGCCGCTTCATTGCGTTTTCGACGTGTCGGTGAAGAGGATTTAGATAACGTTTTTAACGATAGATTTTTACTAGAACAATTAGGTTATTCGCTCTCGATTTCAACGCGTGATAGTTGACTCGGGCTGCACTCTCGTCAACTATCACGCGATAGAAAGTTACAAATCTCACATTTCAAATCTCCGTTCTTCTGTTTATTGAGGCCTTAGCAAGTAATTTTCATTAAAAAGCAAAAGAATGCTGGCCCCCTACTATAGTTCGCAGCAATCTCCAAATGACTCTCTTTCTAGTTATATTATTTGCGCAAAATGGCACTTTCTCGCCAATTCAAGTCAAAAGAGACATTTCAAATCTCGTGTTTCTTTGTCGTGAGGCGGCCTTAGCATGTCCTTTTTATTAAAAAGAACCCTGGCCTCTATACTAGTTCCTAGCAATCTCGTAATGTCTCTCTGTTATATTATTTGCGCCAAATGGCCGGCAGTTTCTCGCTAATTCAAATCAAAAGAGACACAGTCATGTAACTATAGGAATTCTACCGTGGAGTGAGCATAGCAATTGGTACAATCAGTTGTACTTGACGAATCGACAATCATCCTTGCTGTCGAACGTGACTCTCCAAACAACAGTAGCAAAGCCAAAGATCGCTTCCTTTCACGCCAACCCACTCTAACGGTTCAAAAATCACCCTATATTCATTTACTTGTTTTCTTTCTTTTAATTTGTCGTAACGTACACATGGCTCGGAAGCGAACGGAAGTCAGGGCAAGACTAAATCCAGTGTCCCCCGATAATGGAAAATTAGGAATTGGCTCCGGTCTCGTCTAAACTTATCAGTCTCCGCTAAATATAACGATGACAGTATGTGACTACTCTAACTACATAATTAAACCAGCCGTTAAATAAGGGTGACTTCCTTCTCTGTGTCATCATAGTTCGGTTTCAACTAACGTGATTTTAAGCGCACGTGATTGTTTACTGTTTGATCACGAATTGTCACCACAGTAGTTCAACTCTCTTCACCTGAAGCCGTTACGATGAAACTTCTAAAGTATGTTTCATTTGGCTATTTTTATAATACTCTTATTTTGTTCCCCGGCAGATTTTATCGGCTTAAAAGATTTCGTGACAAGGTTTCAGCTTTTCATGGACTGGATTTAGCCTCAGGGTCATCATAAACTTCTTGTGATAAACCAGCTGTCAATACATGACATTGCTTTGTGTCGTGTCTGGATTATCAAGTTGGAAAACGTTTCGCCTCCGCACTTTTCTTCCGGCAAACATTTACAACATTAAACGACTAAAAACCTGAAGTCTTGACCACCGGCATGTTAGATGTCAAAACAATTACGATTTATCTCTAACTGAATAACATTGCCCACGCTTAAAAAACATACTGAGAGGAAATCGCCACCAGAAGGCAATATGCCAATTATTTCTGGGAAAATATTTTACGTATTTTTTATCAAAGAACTTGTACGTGCTCGTGACTTGAGCACTTATTTACTTCACATTCTTAACTCGCTACGTCCTCATTATTTCCCCCATTCTTGTTAAACCACCGCCAGATCGCTAGTGTTCGATTCTCCGTGATAAGGGCGTGTCCTGTTGAAAGCCAAATATGAGGCAACTGACGGTGTTTTTTGCTAATGTTAAACTTAATGCGAGGTACAAAAAAATTTATATTAAAAAGATTCGGGTGATTGACAAAATAAAATGAAGTATCTTCCAGCTCACCACTAGCCAAATTAATAAACACCGTGAAATAATTCCTACGGTAACTGGTATTTGCACCCACGAGTTAATAAGTGGTGTTGTTTTGAAATCGAGGGAAACAGGAACTCGTATCAAAACCGGACCGGAAATATGGCATGGTATGGACAAACTGCGGAGATTTTACAGGCGTATAAAAGGTTGCGACAAAATATCGTTTTAAGGGTATTTCGGGAAAAGAAAAGTTTCCGAAAACGAAAGGGAAGGTGTTGTCACGCCCTCAGCCCTTGCACAGCATGACATACTCAAACCGCCAAAAGGTTATAACTTTCGAAACCTTACGAGCCTTATATCAATGTATTGTTCTTGATAAGGAAACTGAAATGGAGATCTCCCCTTTATCTGGGATGCTATTGTAAAAAAAAATTCCTTGCATGATTATAGCAAGTTCTGCCCTGTTATCAGTTTTTCATACCAGAAATTCTGCTTGGCTTTGGAATTCAATTAGCTACTTTTTAGCTGAGTTGAAAATCAAGGCGAATACCATAAGCGATTTTCTTTATTGTCGACAACTGATTGTGGACTGTGTTATTGTCGACAACTGATTGTATATTTGGTCAATATAAATAATAAAACTGCACTTTACATCACATGTCTCAGAAACGATGATAAAGTTTCACGTGAGCGCACAAGACTTCTGATCTGCTGCTTGTCGCGAGCGGAAAATGGGTTTATTAATCGCTTAGGCAAAGGTTGACTCTGTGATACCGCGGTTTTGCAATTGGCGGCAATAATTCCGCATTCAGTTTGTGGAATTTATTTATCCGTTAAAATGGCCACTTTCCGAGAACGGAACGAAACTGATCTGGAAAAAGCAACTCATTTTTCCCCTGTTTGAAAGTGAAAAAGTGACGCTACTGAGTTTTTGTTGACGAAAAATTTTACCTGTTTGTGTTCCTTTGGAATACATTGAAGAACTGTCAAAATCACGGCAATACAGCAACAACGACGTCTGTGAAAAAGTCCTAGGCCTTTCCAGAAATATCATGTGTCTCTCCCGAAACTCTCAAAAAAATGTCTTAACATCATTACAAAAATGCTAAATATCTCGAAAAACCCTCTACTTTTTTGCTATTATTATTTTTTTTTTAAATGGAACCGATTTTGAATCATTTAGACAAGAATTTTCAATTATTTTGCAGTAGTAAAAACGTAGACGTAGAATCTTCAGGGGCCTCTATGTTACCAGCATCCGCCATTTAGGAACATTGCGGTTTTAGTACTTGTATTAATATATGAAATTATTGCAATATATTTTTCAAGTGGGAAATTAATCACTGAACTAGCTTGTTTCTGGCATAGAACCGACTATTGTCTCAAGAAAACGGCGAGGAAAACACAGCGCTCATCCAAAAAAGCTCTGAATATTTCTAAATATCCCTAAATTCTCTAAATACCTTCTAAATATCCCCCCCCCCCCCAAAAAAAAAATCCGCACCCTTTTGGAAAGGCCCAAAATGTCTCCTTCTATCATGCTGTCTTGTCGAAATTTTGTTGAAAACATTAAGTGCAATGAGTCTAGGATTAGCGGTGTGTTAATTACTTCAAAGACCGACCCAGATATCTAAAGAGACATGGTTTAAAAGTCTTAAAATAGTGATGACTAGTAATGAAAACGGAGCGTATATTAAAAGTGGGATTCCAATCAGCTGACTTTGCCACCAAAGTATGAGCTTTGTCTCGGAGATTCAGTTCTTATTACTTGGAAACTCTAAAAATATCCTCTTCAAATAAACAGACTTAAGATTTAATTGGATGATCCTGGAATGCATTCTCTGGTTATCCGGTCGCTAGAGTCAACTTTACGTGAACTCAGATACACTGTGACAAGTACAGTTGTTTAAAACGTTGCATGTTCTTGACTTTATGCACCTCTCAAATCGTTCTTCAAAAGTTTTTAAAATGCAAAAGCAAAGAAAACGTTAACGGCTCAAAGTATTCGAGAATAAACTATATGGCACGTACATTTCTCAATTAATAAGATTTACTTATGAAGCTCTTTAATCCGAGAGGAAAAAGGCCATTTAAGCTAGAGTGACGCGAAAGTACTTCAGAATTTCTAAATTTTTATATCACACCTTTGTCGAAACCACAAAATTCTTCGCATACGAGCAAAAGTTGTTCTTATGAAATCCACTGACTATTTCCACATTCAGTACAAAGAGGTAGAAACGATAACAAGTCTATCGTGCGAGTCGGCCTACAAAGCGTGACCCTAAAGTATCGAAAAGTGCAGCCATAACTAGAATATACTTACTTACTTACTTCAGTTACTTAGTTACTGCCCTTATGCCTGCTGGCATGTATAATATCGGTAGTTTCAAATGAAAGGTACACCCATTTATCTGCAGCAGAGATTTGTGTTGTTCTTTTTTAAACCGGCTGTTGAAGATACCCATACTTGAAATCCTTGAAGCAATTGAAGCTAAAATGGAAAGTTTTCTCGCTGCGGTTTTCAAAGCTGCCACTCCCAGATTACTCACTCAGGTTTTATGTCGCACCCAAGGAGACTGAAAACACGGACATAAGTGGAAAAATGTCTTGACGTTTAATACTTCAAAATAAAGTTAAAAACATCAGTGACATATTCACGTCAGCTAAAAGACCAACAATAAAAGCTTAACAATAACGTGGGCTAAAATATACGTGGCTCTGTTCTAATGAGAAACAATATTTTATTTAACAAGTGGATATCAGTGATACCGTTGTGGGATGGTAGCAGTTTGCTTTCAACGAAAACAAAAAACTGTGCGTCCTGAAACCACTGTCGCTTGGGTACTTTCAGCAACTTTAATATCACCCCACGTCACTGAATTTGTCGTTAACTACTTCCTACAAATGTAGCGTAAACGCAGAAGGTTTTTTAACATCCATGCGTCAGGGGAAGGCGAATCACAATCATTGTTACGACAAATTTCAACTGAAATTTCCTCCCCTCAGCAATTTATGAAGGGGAGGCGCGGAATATTAACTTCCGCGCTATTCGGAACACTTGTGTATGTCAGCATATGTTTCTTACACTTCCTTCCCAGTGGCGGATCTAGGGGAGGAGCCCGGGGAGCCGGGCGCCCCCTTATTTTGGATGAAAAAAGAAGAAATGACTGAGGGAAGAAAAGCCGGCAGGGCAAATAAAACAACCCCCCCCCCCCCGCCCCCTTGGTTCAAAGTCTGTATCCGCCACTGCTTCCTGCCTTCCTGAAGGAGATATCTGCGCACATGTTGTTCAAAAGGGGCGAGTTACCATTAGGTCTTATAATATGTGAGGTTCTCAAAGTTCTTTCCTGCCTTAAAAGTAACAAAAACATCGGTACAAGCAAGGGCGTGGGATGTTTTCTCTCTTGCAACCCCTCTAGGACGATTTTTCAACTCTGCGTAATACATGACTGGCGACCAAAAGCACTACACAGCAAATTTGTGAAGAAAACAGACCTAGTGCCTTGTTGGAGAACGGCAAAAGTTGTCGAAATTTTTGACACAGATGGAGAATGACATCGAAAGCGGTAACTTCAGTCTTCGCCTACTGTTAGTGTGCCGCTTAGAGCTTATGATAGATACTCGCCCTGGAATAAGACGTATTCCATATGAGTAAGATGCTGCAGACTTCAATGATCAACTTAAATGTCCGCTTCAACGAGCTGAAGTCGATTTTGAATGTCGCCCAAGCATATCGGGAGAATTGTTTAGCAGTAGTTTTACTTTCAATTGTAGTTCATGAATGTAGTTGTCGAACCCGCAGTACCGTTCAAAGTAAATTTGTTTAGCCGGTTTTCAACGGTAGCCACTGAGAAAAGCGCTCAAATTCAGTCTCACAATTTACTGACCGGCTCGCAAAATGTTAATGAATATTCCCATGACTGTTAATTGGTAAATAATTGAAGTGGACTGAGAACTATCTTTGTATTTGTAGTCTAGACCTTTTATTCGTACGTAGTCTTGTCGAATTCTACATGTATTTAATTAAGATTGCATGGAGATTTTTGAGACAAACGATGTCTTAATTAAGAGAAGATTTATTATATGAAGGTCCACGTTGTTGTGAGCAATTTGTCTCGAATTTGCCCACCCTTTGGCTTTCAACAACGAACTGCCTTTGTATACAAGCGATCAAGAAATATAATAGCCTTTGGTAATTTACTGAAAATTACATACAGCGAGATGTTATAAAGGAGCCGCTTGAAGGACCAATGGAGGAGATGAACACGCGCGTTCCCACGAACTGTCTTGTCTGCTTTGTGAATTTGCAGCTTTGTTTTTCATACAAAGATCTAATCCCCTTTGAAAGAAATTCAATAGATGACACGGCACGCGAAATTGAAAAGCTATTTTCTCTTTTATTGATATTCAAATGTGTAGATAAGAAGCCGGTCAAGGCAAAGCTAAGCAGAACAAAAGAGGCTTGTTTATCCGTGCAAAACATGTTAATATTCGCGCGCGCGCCAAATGTTTAGGCGCGAAACTTTCCATAAAGCTCTGAAAGCTTGTTATTACTTGAAGTTTTAATTCAAAAATGCGGCATTTAGGCTGTGAACAGATAGAAAACGTTCCTAAATCTTGCTACACAAACTTACAACGTACAGTTATAGCTGTAGCTTAAATAGAAAGAGCTCTAATTAGATGATATAATAAATTACATAATTAAAATAATTACATAGATTATGCGAATTATGGGAGCCCGGATTTGGCGCGAAAATTTGGCGCACATGTGCCGGGTATCTGACATAAAATGGTATTGTTCTTTTTCTTCTATAATTGCCTTTGATGGTATATTTCGCAGCCTGCTTTTAAATATATCCCCTAAAATAGATTGAATTACTATGGAAATTGACAGCGAATAAAGCTTACACACAATCCAACACGAGACACGAGAATTTCCTCGGTAAAGGTCTTCTTAAGACTCTCTCAAAAGTTAAAATGGGGAAATCTTTGAGTTAATACAACTACGAGCCGTGTAATAAGATGTAAACAACTCCCCATGAGTGCCCAAGCACCGTGATAAAGCTTGAAAATGAAAAGAAAATCGTCTCTCAAATATGACCACAGCAAATCTCGCCGTGGCATTTTCATGCCCTTTCATTAGAATCTCGTTCCCTTGCGTATAATCGTTCGTCTCTTTGAATTCATTCATTAAATCGTGAAAGCAAACATTATCCTTGCACTATAAAATGTTTCCAAAATTTCCCTGACGCGCTCGGCCAACAGTGGAATATCAGAGCTCAATCTTTAAACTTTTTTAACCTTTTTTCAAACTCAGTCCAGAATGTTTTAATGAGAAGCTGTTAACGAAAGTAAAATATCAAAATATAAACCTTTCGAAACCTGAGTTATTCCACCAGAGAACAGTGTTATCTCTGGAAGTAAAAAAACTGCTCGGCTTGATTTCGGAAGGGTTGTTCTAATTTAAAAGAAAATGACGGTTTAGTAGGCACTGGGATAAATAATTTCCACTCATTAGAGAAAACGGGAAAGAATATTACGGTCAATAGTTTTACTGAGCTAGCTCCATGTTTCCGAAGCTGTTACAAATTTACTGTTCCGTTTTACTTTATTGAAAATCCTCCCCTCATACAAACAGTTAACAGCCCTGTAAACATGAATTCTTCCACTCCTCCACTTTTCGCTCGAGCGCGTAAATCGATAAAATGTACGCGCGCGACAAACGCGAGATTTTTCCGGCGCTACACGCGCTTTTCTCGTAGCAGGAGTACAAAACATTTGCACCAAGCAGTAATACTGACTTTGTTTGTCGTTCAGGTTTCCACGCTATAATAAAATACCTAGAAAAATTGATGCTTTTTACTGCTAACTGCGCTAGGTATGCCTGGTATTGAGTTTAAACTGTTCTCCAAACCGGTAACCAAAGATGGCAGATGTCTTTGACAACGAAGCCGTTATGGCTGATTTCACCCAGCTGCAGTCGATCTTTCGTAAAAATCAAACCCGGGCAAAAACAAACGCTGCGTGGGTCGAGCAGCAAACATCCCGCCATAAAACCCTAAGACATGCACAAATCACAAGAGTTCAAGAACGGTTCACATTCTGCCTCAAGTTGCGTTCGTCGTTCTTTTTGGTTACATAAATGAACTCATTTGTGGCTTTTCTGACCGCGGCTTTCGAAGACCGCACAATTTAAAGCTCAACCTGCGTTTCTGTAGTCTTTATATAATTTATCCTACAGCTGAGGGGGAGCTTGTAATTGGGAGAGGGGTGAGTCCGAGATTTAACGTTATATACACAAATCTCGAGAGTTTGAAGGCTTAGATTGTTTGACTTGGGTTCGCTGTAGGACTCACAAATGGGAGTTGAATAATTAGGTCGAATAAGCGCGGATGACAAACTGCCCGTTCTCATTACTTTGATGGTCTGGTTTCACAGGGCTGCTCCAGTGGAGATTCTATAAATGTATCTTGTTATTTCCAGAGAGTACTGAAGTATGGTATTTAACTATGAACAAGTGAACAAAACACAAACGCGCATATTGCCATAGCCCGCGTAAAAATATATTGCACGACCGTGCACAAACTTCGCACGCTTAGGTGGTGGGTGTCTGAAAGAATAGAGTTCCTAACAGTTCACTTTGCAGAAACAAAACGTAGCAATTACTTACAGGAGCCAATCCATCTTCTTCAGTGAAATTATCTATGGCGAGTTGTCCCACATTGCGAAACTTTGGCCCGTTTACGGTCACGTCATCCCTGTTCAGAGTAGCTTTAGAAAAATTTGGGCCGGTATCGCATTGAAAATTGGGTGTAGCACCTATTGCTGCGCGAGCGGCGCCGATCGAGCACCGACATAAGTATTTTGCTTCTGTTTGCACTGATAAAGCAGGGAAGAAAGCATGGTGCCACCATTCATAATCGCACTACGCCGATTAATAAAACCGTTGCGAATTGCTCCGGGGCATTTGTAAACAAAACGCAAACAGGAAAAAATGCTAAGGCGAGAAGAAACTCGTAAGATGCAATCTACTTTCTGCTTCAGTCAGTGTATTCCCACGCTAATGTTATCCCCGGGTTTTAAATCGTTGTTGCACTTAAAGAGCCATAGAGTGTATTATTCATAGTTTCGTAAATTCGCCGAGAGTTCGAGATGAACATAAAAAATCTCCGCATGGGTAATTTCACTTGGAGGTTCCAAAGTAGCTCAAAGTAACAAAAGACCTATATTTGTGTTGTCATTCTACTACAATCTGTTTCTAAAAACATGCCATACATCAAAAGTTTAAAATTCAAACCCGGACGGAAAAGTATCTGCACACAAACATCTTCTAACCGAAATACTGATTACAACATTAAATTCAACTTTTTCACAGTTGACGAGGGCTTGGCATAAGAAAACTCATTTGTGGTTTGTTTTAGTTCCACTTGACCTGTCTTCTAAGGAGGTCAGTAACATGTAGATGGAATAACAGCCCTTTCAAAAGCTTGGATGTTTTCAAAAAACATTGCTTTAGGACTTTCGCACGAAATGGTTTTTGTCTGCACGACATACCAAGCCATGTTTAAAGTTTTCAATTCAATTTCTCTCGTTTAAGTTATTTGCCATTTTTCTTTCGTCCGGATATATGCCTACGGGTTTTTCTGTTTTTCTGTTTATTATAATTATAAGATACAAAACTGAAATGTGTCGGTACAGTTAATAACGTACAATGTTCTAGATTTTCCATGAAGGCCCGCGAGCAGTCTATTAAATGTAAAGAAGCTCGTTTAATTAGTGTCTCAACAGTGCAAGCGGCCGTTTCCTTTTTACAAACAGTTTATTAACCAGCCTCAACGCTATGACATTTAACCGGAAAATTAACGCTAGGTTCCTTCAGGTTATCAGCTTAAAAGATCACTTGAAATTAACATTTCAAAGAGCAAACGGAAAATAATGGAAGTATTGGATTAGCATTTTGAAGAACCCAAGCCGTTCTTATAATGCAAGACAGGTTGTCTGCACGAATATGTCTTTAAGGAAAACTAACAATAATCTTAAACGGAAATTTGGATGAGGAAAAAGGCAGAGACAGAGTACTTAAGTTACATTTTGAATTCTGAGAACATCCGCATTGATTTAACTTGCTTTGACTTGAGAAAATCAGTTGCATTTTTAATACTTTAGAGTCGGAATGTGTTTCCCTGTTATGTCAGGCGAGTTGAAAGATTCAGACAACTAACTGAGAGTAGAGCAACAGTCTTCTAGCCCAAATACGTAAAATTTCAACCAAAAATCTTAATTTAGCGAGGCTCAACTATTCGAACTAAATTCAAATCAAAATATGTTGTTTTCCACACAATTATAAACCCCAGTGTGTAAAGGAATTTTACATCACAAGGGGCCAAAACGAAAATAGCAGGTAGGAATTTAAAAGTTTCACTGTAAACCACAAAATGTTTGCACTTTTCGTCAATTTTGTAACTCAAAACGTTTAATCGAGGCTGAGATTTCTGATATGGGCATTTTTCCCAGCGTGGGTAGAAAAATTTGAAAGCAGCTAAATGGAAAGTCCATGTCCACAATAACTATTTAATCTTCTCTCGATATTGCAACCTTTTGATGAGGCGTCCAATTCATTTCAGGAAATACTGTTTTTTTCTTTCTTCAGACTTGGAATACTGTTTCCACAAAACAGCTAAATCTGTGCTCAGGCTCGTTACAATTAAGAGTAATGATCTGGAAATTTTGGGAATGTTTTCGAACGCATGTATTTTCATCCGTGATGTTTGTCGTTTGGTGTGGATTATAAACGGTTCACTGACGCAAAACTCCCTCAACCGAAGATGAAAAATAACAATAATGCTATTCTTTACCAGCGTTGATTCAAACAAAAGCGTCAAATGCCTCCTGAAAAAATTCCTTTTAAAATTTCGACGGACGAAGCGTCTCCATAAGGAATGTCAATAATCGAGTAAACACAAAAAAAAATTATCTGCGAATATTGGAGAAAAAAATCAGACAACCGTTTCATTTATACCACTGTTAGGGTCACAAAATATCGTGTGGTATTGTTTCTCCAAGCGATGAATCGAAAGGATTCCTTAAAAAAAATATAGGGTTGTAAATAAATTTAGGGTCAAATTTGTTTTGAATGAGGTGTTGAAATAGATTTCGCGCGTCAGTGTTTTTAAAAGGGTTCCGACTTTAAATGGGGTTTTAATCACCCACTGATGGAAGCCACTGAAGTGCGCAGTGACGATGCAAGATTCTTCTTCAGTGTTTTCACACTTTCGCAGAAAACTATCAAAGGTGTAATCTTGAATCGTTCCAATGCTCCGATTTCCGACTTTCGAGGGATTTTTCTCAATCGGTGATGACAAGAAAACAAACAGTGCAGCAATGCACGACTGATGAAAAATTTTATGCAAAACCCAACCCAATTCTCATGCAAATCACCAGCAATATAACTGCGTCAAGAAATTGTGTGCTTCAGTAGTTTTGCGACTTTTTTGTTTTTAATGACGCGTAGGTTGAAAAATAACATCGGGATTGACGGTTTTCGTCACCCACATTTCAGGAGAATCCCCAGTCTTGCTTTTAATTTGTTAGTTCTTGTGTGCAGTGTGTGCAACAAGTGACTTCTTCGCTGAAATTGCCAACATTCCCCAGCGCTAGTTTCAAAGCGGAAATTTATTTCGCACGAAATACCTTCGCGTAGGAGGAGTTAAGGTCAAAAGGGCCGGGATTATTAGATTTGCATTGTTTTCGCTCGGCGCTGTACGTGTGTATGATTACTTCATCGAGACACATGTACGCTATTGCCAAAGGCAATGCTTTACCCGTGGCATCATCCGCACAGATAAAGCATCAATTTTGTGCAATCTAACCACAATGAGATCGTTTCAAAGTTGCCTGAAATTCACGATTTATCTTAAGCTCTTTGGATTGTTTTCCCCGTATCTAGGCAGCCGATTCCAGTACAAATGTCTATTATATTGAACGCCTAATGTTTGAGTCCTGATAACAATAGAAGATGGACTGTATATATAATGAACTCACCCTGCCGGACTGGTGGTATGTTGGTTCCTAAGCAATAGACTTACGAACCACAGAACGCGCTTATACAATGCTTCTTAATCAAAATCAACGCCGGTATTTTCGAAGTTTCAAATCGCTGGCCGATTCTAGCGCTTTCGAGCTGAACGCACTGGAGTAATGTTTTCGCAAATAAGCTGTTTTTCAGACCTTTCTCTAATTCATTTCTCCGCCCCTCTTCACGGTTGACTTAAAACTCTTTCCGTTTTGCATTTTAATTGCATTGTACCCAGAGGTAAAACGGATAAAAACCGGTATTGTTTTCCGCTGTTTCGAGTTCAAATATCTGATGAGTTTTTGAAGAAACGTGCCTTGTCCTGCATAAATTCAATGCACATATGCCATAGTTTTCTAAAGTAAGCATTTAATTTGATATTCTCGAGAGTGAGCTGGTTTTGCGTTTGTTGTGAGACATTTGTAACAAAAGATTGTTTGTGATCATATTTGTGTTTGATGAAACCTCCTCTTTTAACAAACTGAGTGTAATCTTGAACAAAAAACGCACCAAAACACCCCAGGAAGTAAAATGGTATTCAATTAGCTATTTAAATCTGAACAACCAGAGGTGAAGTCAAAAAAGACATTTAAACTACACAATGTTTTAAACAAGAAAGCTTTTAAGCAGCCTCATCTTTAAACATTAGTTTAATTATAGTACATTCCGCGAGTGTGTGGGAAACGTAATTTGAATAAAACCAGGAACTTTCAAAAACACAAGGACGCCACTAAAGAATGCATATTTTACTGGGAAAAATGTTATCTCCAGTTATCTCTTATCAAGTTAACGGAAAATATTGGTTTGAGGGGCAAAAGAGAACGCTATATTCACAAGAGAGCAACAATAATCGCTTTGAAAGTTGCCACGAAAGGAGCTTGAAGGTTTGAGACTATAAAAAAGAGGTCGGTTGTTTCGAAGGGGCGGGCTTTCGGTTTTCAAAAGGTTTCCATAACAGTAGAAAACAAACACGGGGTATTTTGATGGAATTGCTGAATAATAAACTAAACGAACGAAAAAGGGCACATAGATATATCGAGTAGACGAAGTTCAACTGCGGCGCCCATATCCAGTCAACGAATATTGAGGCACTCTCAGATGAAACGTTTGATAAAATAACTTTCACCAAAACTGCTATTTATAGGTTGATTTGAGGAGGAAAAGAATCAAAGTTGTTTGTTCACAGTAATCTCGAAAAACTAGTTATGTTAATTTGCCCCTTATGAAGTGAAAACAATGCTTGTTATGCGGTCGTCTCATTACCCGAAACTTGAAAAATTCGGAATGGACTGCACGGATTTTGTTTTCGCAATCGCTTCTTCATTTACGACAAAGCTATTTCTAGCAATGGGACAGAAGTGTAGGATTTAGTTTCCCTACTTTTTTAGCTTATTTTGATAGGAGCAAGCAATGACGTCAAAAAATTAGCAACGGTTCAACGGAGGTGAATGGGATAACACGTGTCAGAAGTTGAAGATCAAAATAATGTAAATTTTCCTGAACACACTGGGGAATTCAAGCGCGTAATAGTCGTTAAAACACAGATTCTCGGCCTCTCGAAGCGCTGAGCTGCGGCCAGCTCATGTCTTCGAGTTGAGAAATTGAAGAACTTTCCACCAAACGCCAGTTCGCACGTGCGGGGAAAAATTCCGTGAGGGAAATGTAGTAGCGGAATTCAAAGCGCCGAAGCGTAGCGTAATCGCTTACTTCCGGTGAAAAATAGACCCCGATAGGGGTAGCGGCAGTGAGCTAATATTGACTCGTGCTTCATGTGGTGGAATTTCTCGCTATTTTTGATAATCCTTTCCTCGATTAGCCGTCACTCGACGGCATTTGGTTATCCCGAATTGTTTCGACGGCAACCGCAAATGATTTTGCCGTCCTGTAGGAAATGTTTTACATGTTGCAAGCACGTCGCACACGACAACCCGGGTGAAATTGACGGGGGAGTTACATTCATGATATTTCAGCCATGTGACGTCACCCAGCGGAATTCTCCTGTCGAATGAGCATTGAATACTGATGTGGTATCTCATAGCCACATGCTAATATCTTTTATGCAGTGTGTCGAGCGCTTAACGGCAGCATTCGTCATCGTCCTTGAAGTGAAGCACAACGACAGGAATCGCGGAGTAGGATTTTCTCCAGCTTTGAGGCTGCCATCATGCCGCGAGCGTTCTTAATCAAGGCCAAGAAGGAGAAAAAGAAGGAGGAAGAACAGGCATCTCAGCTCGAACACCAACTCGGACAATTTTCCAACGAAGTTGCTGGTGAGTTAAACGCCTCGATGTTGCGTGAATTTATCGGGCAAACTTCTTCGAAATTTTCTCCTTCACTTCAAAGTCATCTCGCTCCGGTAGTTTCGAAAGTCCGGCATGTGTGATTAGTTAGGAACTCTTTGCCAGACGGATATTTTCAAACTTTTGTAAACTCGAGCAAGTTTGCGCGGGGACAGTATTATTTCGCTTGGATTTAGCGTTTTAACTAACTGATCAAAATTCGAACCTAGGCAAGGTCAGCTTATCTTTACCCACAGTTTCTAAGATAGATATTTGAGCGGAAGATGTTACAAGATCTCTACCGCATTCCTCTGCGAGAAATTTGTTTCGAGAGTTTGTTAGCTTCTAACTTAATTACCGCGCGCTTTCTGTTTACTGCTCAGATTTTGAATAGTTAATGAAGCGCCTCTTTAGAGTGAGCTATTCACCTTTCGTAAATGCGATTTACAGCTCAAAAATGCCCCATTTCTTTATCCAAGTACAAGTACTAGTTTTTGACAAGAATCGGAAAACTTTTCAGTTCCGTGTAAGTTGGGGTTAGAACCAACGCGCCGTTTCGGTCAGCTATTTCCAGTAACGGTATTCCCTCTCACATTGTCACTTGATTTTTTTTCACAGATCCCCAGAGCAACGAGATCGTGCACTCATCGAGACCAGAGGATCAAATTTCATCGTCTACAGACCCTCACTTACTGCCCTCTAGTCTCCATGCTAAGCGAAAGCATTCGCAGAGCGAAGCAGAATTAGACGAACGGGAAATAAGTGCTGCTTCGCGTCTCAGCCAAGCCGATGTTTACGTCTCGAACAAAAATGCCGTCGCAGAAATTTCACGCGCGGGAAACAAAGTTATATCGAGGAAAACGCGAAAGAGAAACCCGAAGAAGTCCGTAGTTTATTACTACAAAGTTGCTCAAGAACCCAAAGAAGGGAGAGGCGAACTGCCTCAAGGAGTTGGCCACGACGCAAGTTCGCGCAAGGACGTTCCGCATGACGGGCAAGCGCCTCGCACGACTTTTTCATCGCATCAAAGGAAACATAATTATGCGGCGGCGGCAAACTGCAAGCAAGTCAAATCTCAGGGGAACCCCCACGGCGACTATCAGTTCAATCCGCCCACGCATTCAGCGAGATGTCAAGAAAAGTCCACACGATTTGAATATCAAAAGGCCATCTATCGAGAAAGCCCAACGCAATTTAATTATGCAGAGACTGGCGGCAAATTCTCGCGCGAGAGACACGAAGCGGCGCCAACGGTGAACAACGTGGGCTTGGACAATGTAAAGATCGTCGAAGTTCACTCCATCGGGCAAAAGATGGACATTGTTTATCCAGATAAATCAAGAAATAGCCCAGCTGTGCCTTCACATCGCCCAAATGAAGATTACCGTGGAAATGTGTCTGCAGCTAATGTACCAACTTCTTCTCCAGCAACAACAAATTACATCCAGAGAAAAGAGCCATTGCCTCAGGAGACAGCACCAGTGCAAACCTCTGTATCTTCTGTGAAACCTGTTGTCCATTACCTCCCGGTGTATGCTATTCCAAGTTCCAATGGAGTACAATATCAGGCTGTCCCCGGAGCTGCTATTCTTGAGAAGGTGTCAGGTTCTCCTAATTTATATGCACCAGTGGGAAATAACAGTGAGGCCAAGCCGCAGCCTACATATCAGCAACAGGCTCCTCCCACGGCACCACAACAGCCCCCAGCACAGTCACAAGTACCGCCAGCCATGCCCCATCAACCACAGGTACAGGGGCCATCACACACTCAGCATCACTTGCCCCAGCAACAGCCTCAGGATCCTGTTGTGTATCAACCAAGAATGATGTCTAGCCCAGGAACAGCTCACACTGTGCCGCCATCGCCAATGGTTCAGCCTGGTTACCCACCACAGCCAAGTAATGCTCCAGTGGCTTCTCTGCCGTACCCTCCACCAGATCCAAGAATCACTAGATCACAAGCTTATCCACATCACACAGCAGCTCAGCCAGTCTCCGCTCCCCCATATGTTGTGACGAAGTCAGAACCAGTGTCGCCTCAACAGTTGTCACCTCCTGGTCCTCCAGTTGTTACATCTCAGCCATATCCTGTCCCTGTGCAAGCAGTGGGGCCGCCTCAACCTCAGCACTACCATGTGCCAAATCAAACGGTTCCAGGGCAACATCCATACCCTCCACAGGATCAGAAATTGACAAGACCACCAATGTACCCACCCCAATATCAAGTGGCACCAAACCAGACCCCCTACCCAGTTCATGTTATACCTGCACAGCTGCCATATCCACCAGCTACCCAGCAGGTGCCCACCAGCCAGCCTGCACCACCAGGGCAGACAACTTCAGGGCCAGTGCCTTCTCCTCAACATCACTATCCACACGAGAGACCACCTCAGTCTTATTACCCACCTCACAGTGCTCCAGCAGTACAGTACCAGGCTGAAAAGCCAGCTCCAGTGGCAGTCCATTATTATCCAGTGAATAGACCTCCAACTGAATTACCAGTTGTGCAGCAGTATCCAGATCAGAAACCGGTGCATTTACCATCGCTTCCATACCCTGTTGAGAATACAAGCCAGCCACCTACTCCTCAGTATACCCCTGATGGTGAAGACAAACAAAAGTTTGTTTACGCCCCACCACCCCCAGACTTTATGCGCAGTCCTGTGTACAGGGTTCCAGCAACTGAGGTACCTACGATGGTTCAGCCAAGCCAGCCATCAAACCAGCCACCAAAGGGAGCAAAGAGGAGAAAAACAGCAATGCCTCATCGTGAAATCAAAGACAATTCTTCCCCACAGGAGAGCCACCCACAGCAGAGTGCCAGCCCGGAACTCCAGTGCAAAGAGAGGATGACCAAATCTCCTGGTCACAATCCTGCTCTGAACAAATCCAGCTGTGTTATCACTCCTCCTGGTTCACCACAAGATGACGAAAGTGGTTCATACACTGTAGTCATGAGAGATTATGGCATCCAGGCTGGGCCGCCAACTGAACAGGGCACATGGACTGTGAAGGTGGAATCTGCTGCTCCCCGTGTCTACATTTCTGAAAAAGAAGCTCTTGCACATTCCAATGGTGAAGGCACGTGGGATGGAGAGGAAGAGTATGAAATGGAAGAAGAAGAGGAGGAGGACGAGGACGAGGACTACAGCGAAGTTGATGGGGATGATGAGGCCTACAGTCCGACTCAGAAGGAAAACCGCTCTCCTGGAGGTTTTCCCAATGTTGATGAAAATGGAAACCCACTTCCCAGAAAAGGCAGGAGGAGAAATGCAAAGTACACCTGCAAATTCTGCCGAAAGGGATTCCAGTGGTACTCACACCTGACGTCACATGAACGCACCCACACTGGAGAGAAACCATTCAAGTGCCCTGAATGTTCTAGAGCGTTCACGCGTGCAGATGGACTGCAATGTCACATGCTGGTGCACAGCAAAAAGAGGCCGTTCAAGTGTCACTACTGCAGCAAAGGCTTTAATGACAATACGAGCTTGGAAAAGCACACCTACAGTCATACTGGAGTGAAGCCCTTCAAATGTGAATATTGCGGACGTGCTTTCAGTGACTCTCAGTCCATTGAGAAACATTTGCTTGTCCACATAGGTACAAAGCCGTATAAATGCCAGTTTTGCGTTCGGTCTTTTAATGATTCTCAAATGCTAGTTAGGCATATTCGTAGCCACACTGGCGAGAAACCATTTAAGTGCCAGCATTGCCAAATGGCATTCAGCAAACAAAGCGCACTTGTTATTCACACAAGAGTTCATACGGGGGAAAAGCCATATCAGTGCCCTCATTGCTCAAAGTGCTTTTCAATTTCTGGCAATTTACAGCGTCATATTCTTATACACACAGGGGAAAGGCCATATCGGTGTTCCAAATGTCCAAAGGCTTTTAACAACCCTAGTCACTTGTCTCGTCATATCAGTAAGCTTCATGCTCCGCAAGTGAAACCTGAGGGAGTTGTTGATAATCGGCCAAGTTTTAGTGTACCAGGAAGTAATACCAGTGAGCCTATCCATGCATAAGTTATTTAATGTTTGTTAATTAGCCTGAGATAGATTTTCAAGATGTTGCCTACAAACATTTTACTAGTATTTATTAGCATTCCATTAGTTCATTCAAACACTGAGCAGGTAGTGAATTTTTCCACACCCCATTTAGTAAATTCATCCTGCTATGCAAGACAGTGTTTGTGGTATCACTGTACATCTTAGGTAACTTGCTCACTTATTTCATGATTGTTTGGAATCATAGTATATTACATCCCTAACAGTGAAAAAAATAATCAAGTTTAGCAATGCATCCAATAATACGAAAACTTTGATAATGATTATATCCTCAAAATGCTGTTAGAATTTGTTACAGTTCATCATATCTATTTTTTGAGACTGCTTTATATAATAATAATATTATTTTCCTAGAAGGGGACCACAGATGTAAATATAGATTTGTTATATAACTAAAATAGATAACTATTTGGATGGGGAAATATTTTTATAAATACTTATGCTAGTGTGGCAAAAAATATTTATTTTGAGACTAGATTTTCTTGAGACAGAAATGTAGAACACTTGTTATCACGACTGAGTTGGTGATTATTTTTTGTCAGTCAAGACACATATTTAGATAAAAGGTGAAAATTGTGTGACTTTGTAAATAAATAGTTTTATAAAGAAATTTTGGTCTGGGAATGCTTTATTTATAATAATTTTCAGTGGCAGAGTGGGGTGAGTGGGGGTTTTTAACCTGCTTTTCTGATTCAATTATAAGAACATACCTGAAAAAAAAACCCCAAGGAAAAAACACTGGTGAATTATGGTATCAATCTCGCAAAATGCTAATAAGAAACCTTCAGGGAGAGTGTCACCTCCTGGTATAGAGATTAGAGCGGCAGCAATGGCTACTTAGTTGCTAAGATTGCAAAATCCAGGATTTTTCTTAGGAGAGAGATCACCACTAAGGAATGGTGTAACTGACTGGTGATGTAAAACAAATTTTAAAAGCGAATATGAAGAAGATGTCATCTCAGGAGGGGGGGGGGGTGTGCATCCCCTGCACCCTCCCTCTAGATCCACCCCTTGAGAAATCTTGAGAAGCCCAGAAAAAACCTAGTGTCCCTTACACCATCTCTTGTCAGGGGTGGACCATTAGACTTGTGAGGAGGGTAACGGTGATTTGGAAAAATATCCTGTACGCCCACTTGTCCCTACCACCCCCCCTCCCCCCCAAAAAATTCATGTATACAACTAATGTCAAAAAAGATTCATTCATGTTGATTGAGCTGAAAAAAGGCATGCCTACATTGAGAAAAAAATATCATGCATATATACAAAAGAGAAAAAAATCCTGGTGCAATTGAAATGGTTAAAAAAAAAAAAAAAATTCACGCCTACCCCTTGGAGGGTAACTAAGTGAAGTACCTGGGTCTCTGTCATTTTGCAGGGACCTCGATCACCGTTCTGGTCCAAATACCATGAACTTGAGCTGACAATTTTCCTATCTGATCTTCCCACTCTGAGAAAGAGCTCTCATTCACAGATGGAATATCATTTATTTGTGGTTTCTAATAGAACAATTTTGATATATTAAAATTCAGTCTAAAACAATAGACCTCAGCACAAGGCTCTGGGGAATAAACACCACAAACTCTGTAGTTATTCCCCAGAACCTTGTACTGAGGTCTATTGTTTTAGACTGAATTTTATTATATCAAAATAATTTTATTGGTCTTTTAACTTACTGATGCATAAATACATCTCAATATCTATGACGTAAAAACAAGTTCTGGAAGGGTGTCATGAACCTGGGGGAGGTGATCTCTGTAAAATAAATTCACACAGTATCTCACAGAGTGTGCTAAAAGATCTACGATCCTTAAAATTCTTACTTTAATCACTGTTCCATTGGTGTGGCCCGAAAGACTTCCAAAACAAAGGGTCGAACAAAATGTCTCTGCTTTTCCAATTCACCACGAAGCTTCTTAAGATCAGCGGGAATATTTTCCACTCTACCCGACAAAATCATTCCTTGTTCGGCTGCTAACCTCTCCTGAAATTTCTTGATCTTCACTGGTACCCTTGCGATTATGTTAAGAGCAAAATATTTTCCTTTCACACTTCTCCAAGATTTCAACAGTACGATTTTTGCCATGGCAAGTTTTTCCCCTCCAACCATAGCTGATGTGGTTAAGTTCAAGTCTACAATTTGGCTGAATTTGACTTTCAGCGAAACTCTCGGTGTGAAGAGGGTCAGAGAATACGAGGAGGGAATTTTAGAGTTATTTAGGCAGATATCTTCACAAGCCCGTTGAAGAAATTCAGCGGCAGTTGTTTTCAAACTGAACTGCGTTCCGATGTTCTCGTTCTTCATTTCCAGTGGAGAGCACAGATACACTTGGATGGTGGGAAGGAGAAGCACTGCAAGCAGTGCAGGAATCAACAGCTTTACAAACCCTCGTAGTGGTTTGATGAAATATCCTGCGATTACTGGAATCACGAACAAGATGGTGATCGAAAGAGCCTTCAAACTATTCCCAAACACGGAGCCAAGATTAGAAACAACATCACTGCCGACGGCCACAAGCCAGAATAGCGATGGGAAAATCATCAGACAAAGAAAAGCAAGGTTCTTGTAAGATGTTTTCGAATCATCATCACTCAATCCGCCATCTTTGGACTTGCTTGGTCGTTTCTCCCCCGAACTACCGCCTTCTTTTTTCACCATTTCTGCCAAGGGAAGCTGAAGTAAAAAGCAACGATTTCACTGCAAAATCAAAAGGATAACGGCGATAAGCTTGGAAACCTCTTCTTGATTCTCAAAAATATGTTTTAATCCATTCTCAGCTGATATAATGTTTGTTCCTCGATGAAAGATTCACGTGGCAACAATGCAAAAGATTTCCTCAGGAGGGGAGGGAGAGGAAGTGTTTTACATTCTGCTTTCCCGAAGATAATTTTTTTAACTTCACCTTAGTACACAAAGGAGTACCGCGTTTTTGAAAATGATAATATTTTATTGAGCATTTCTTTAAAAATTCAAAAAAGCGTGTATATCTCTGATTCAAGTGGCAAGGCAACTGAGATTTTCCATCTTTCAACAAAATAAAATTCTAAAATTATTGCGATATTTTCATGTCTTAGAAATTCTTCTTCTATTTTCTGTAGTTTCCTATATGATTAGCCTTAAACAATTTACACTATATGAACAAAAGGAAGTTAAAATTTGTCCAGTCGTCAACCTTACCTCATCCTAGAGGTGCTAGTTGTTGTCGCGGTAGCGGCTACCAAGCTTGAAGTCGATAAAAAAGGCGGGATCCAGTTCGTTCTAAAATGGCTCGTTCTACAACAGAGCGAACAATTTCAGTTTGTAATGGCCTTCAGATCTCATCTATTCGCAAAGAGTGGGCTGATCAAACGTGGAATTCTGATTTTCTTGAGTCTCAAGGGTTTCCTGAGGTCTTAGAAAACAACATTTTCGATTGTGGATGCTTTGTTCGAGAACTACAAGAGCTTTTGGTGATTTCAAGATTATGGACTGCTGCAGAGGGTCAAGGCAGTTTGAATGAAGGTAACCTTACGTTTCTCACCGTCTGGTTTATAGCGCCAGGTGCTTTTGATTTGAGATTGGCTATTTTGTGCATCGTAAAACAGAAAAACTCGAGGTAGCAATAACCGATCAACGTGGAACACAGCAACAAAAGCATGTACAGAATGAAAGGCTCACAAGCAACCGTGTTAAATTTCTTCAGCTAATTCTTTAGCCAGGTAGCTTTGGAAGTGGGATCGAAAGTATACTTTAATCCAAGAATGATACTTCAACTTTGACATCCCCTTTTAACAACAAAATACGTATAAAAAGCCGTAAAAAAATCACTCCTGGTAAATCCATAAAAATCCATCCATTTCTAATTTTCCGTACAGTTGTCTGTAAAATTTGGCTGGGTAGATGGACGTCTAGACGCGGTTCGCGGAAAAAAATAACAGACAAATGCATGGAAAATTAGAAAACATTAACTGAGCGTCTTCTAGCCAAGCTACATCCTCCAAACTTGGTGAATACAATCTTCTGCCTAGCATTTTAACATTTTGATTCACAAATTGTGTAAAATTCAATTTTGGAAAAAGTTATTTGCCATTGGATTCCCATACAAACACTGTAATTTCTGAACACTGCCTGCCCGTCAAGATGGCGTCGAAAACTGTGATGAGGTCTGTTTTAGTGATCCCAACTTGGTCATTTTCTGTTTATATATTTGCCTTATAAAGCCTTTTATGAGCAAAGTGACACATTAGTTTAGCTGAATGTAGAACGGTTACATTTTTTTTGGTTGCGAATCATCCCATTTTTAAATCCCTGCATGCCAGAACTTTTTTACATCCAAAATCCCAAAAATATGCGACCCCATTCTGGTAACTCTACTGAAAATTCAACCCCATTACAGTCAATCCAGTTGTGAAAATGTGACCCCATCCGGTCAGGGTTCCAGGTAAGTTTTAAAGGTTGGGTGCCAATAAGGAATTCTAATGGGTCAATTTCCAATGCTCCCACCAAAAGCGCTATAATTTTTCTACTAATTTATCAGGTTGCGTAGCTGATCTTGTCGCGTTTTTGACCCGAGACCCCTCACTTATCTGGAACACTGTCTGGTGGCACATCCCTTTTAGCGCAGTACTAGGAAGTACCCTCCTGGGGAGAGGGGGCGGGGGGTCTATTGCACACAAGCCCACAAACCATTAGACTACCACAGCATTGGCAGCAAAGAAGTGGAAATATTTGTTATGTATATATCGCAGCTACCATTATCATTATTGACAGCTGACTGTAAGCACTCTTGCCTGTTTTACCACAGTGCTGTTCAGGCTGACCAAAGTGCATTTCTGGGTATTCAAAAGTGTATCTAAAGCCTGGGTGTTTTTGACTGCCAGTCTTTTAGTCTATTAAAGACCCTTTAACAAGTGCTGGTCATATGGGCACTTATTTCAACATGACACTCCTTAAAATTAAAAAAAAAAAAATAGGAATCTTCAAAACTTCCACTGCTTTTCTGCTTGAATAACTCATAAAAATGATAAACAGAGATTTTTTTTTTGCCCACAGTGTCCATGTAATACATGGAGCCATGAAAATTAGGAGTAGCGATGTCCAAAAAAATCCATTATCTCTTTCAGGTTTATGGAAGGTTCTTTCAGAGAACAATTTCTCTCACCGGGTCCTCATTTCAGTGCTTCACTCTTTTATTGAGTCCTGTGATAAGGTAAAAGATCATGTACATTGTATAGTTTTCCCTGTTTCTCATAGTAGCTTTTGAGTACCCATGTTCAAGTTTAACGTTTACTAGTGATTAGGGATTGCAGAATTCTTTAATTAGGAATACAGTTGTAGTATTTGCACAAGGGGACTTACTGCACAGGGAAGCAAAATCTACTGGTAAAAGGTCTTTGGTTTATTTTTGTTTGGTCAGACTTCTCCTACAAACTCTTCATATAAAGGGCCAAGCACCTGAGCTTGTCCCTTTAATTCAAACCTGTTTGAGTAGTAGGGACCAAATTTTGGTCCTGCAACTCCCTTTTTTTAAAAAAAGAATTTGTATTTGATGTGAGTGACTCATTGCAGTGACTAGTTGCAGGGTCTTTTCCACTTGTGTGTTGTGACCTTGACAGACTGGCAAAATTTAGGCAAATTTTCAAGATGCATCATCCGTTGTGTAGCTCTTTTAACCTCTAGAAATAATATCACTACTAAATGTTGTGTGCAGACTAAAACTACATGTATCGATTTCTCAACTCACAGACGTCAAATGCTGGACCTAAACTCGAGAGTTGTGTTTTGGCAGCAAATGTTTACATAGTCTTGGTACAAATACCAGGTGAGAAAAGTACTTATTATTATTTTGCTAATGATTATCAAATTTAATGACTCTACAGCAGTGTCTTGACAGATCTGAAAATGTTCAAATTTCAGCATAGTATTCAGATGGTTGCAGTGCTGGAAAAAATTTTTCTTCTTTAACACGACATGGGTCCTTTAAAATCTTTATTTTGGTCGGACATCTTAACATTTTGACCGAACATTAATCTGCATAACTGATTTGCATATTAATTAGCATAATAAGATTTATTAGCAAACTGTAAAGATTTTCAATACAAATCGTTCAAAACTGCATGTAAATTTGATTTATTTATCATTTATGATGATTAGATGGCTTTATTAAATCCATTTTGAAATCACTGGTTATCCTTGTAATCTGATTGGCTCTCAGTGGTGCGATTTTTTCACGAATCGCACTATTTTTTGCTCTAAATTGCATCTTTTTCTCAGCCAATGAAAATAGGACAGTAAAACAAACCAACCAATCAGATTTCAAGATTAGTTTGAAGTAATCAATAAATTTCAGGAAAATGAAAGGCAAAAAGCCCTTGTGTGGAGAATTTTAGAACTACTATTGCCAAAACTTTGTTGTTATTGTAGCTTTTTTCCAAAAAAATTGACGAATTTAATTAATTACAGTTTCTGAATGATGATTATGAGCTCCTTTAGGCTGAAGACCTACTTTAATGGAAGTTCCCAACTTTCAGTG